>Ga0315338_1000197_pt1 | contig 215742 bp, 256 predicted proteins | sample ASW8metaG_FD_204518 | JGI IMG/M metagenome (GOLD analysis project Ga0315338, IMG submission 204518) | Ammonia-oxidizing marine archaeal communities from Monterey Bay, California, United States - ASW #8 | ecosystem: Environmental > Aquatic > Marine > Coastal | place: USA: California | collected...
GCGAAATCGCCGCGACCCTGAGAAGCGGGCCGGAGCAGGCCGCCGAACGGGTCGGCGCCCAGACCCGCCGGGTGCGGGAACTGGAAAAAGAGATCGAACGACTCAAGCAGAAACTCGCGTCTGGCGCCGGTGGCGACCTGACGGCCGAGGCTCGTGATGTCCAGGGCGTGAAGGTGCTGGCCACCAGCGTCGATGGCGCCGACGCCAAAACGCTGCGCGTCACCATGGACAAGGTGAAGGACAAACTGGGCTCCGGCGTGATCCTGCTGGCCGCCGCCGAAGGCGACAAGGTGTCGCTGGTGGCCGGCGTCACCAAGGACCTCACCGACCGGGTCAAGGCCGGTGATTTGATGAAACACGTTGCCGGGCAGGTCGGCGGCAAGGGCGGCGGCCGGCCGGATATGGCGCAGGGCGGCGGCACCGACGCGGCGGCCCTGCCGGCGGCGCTGGAGAGTGCGTATCGGTGGGTGGCGGGGCAGCTCTGATTAGCTGCCGGCGACCCGGGAAATTTATGATCTGGAGCGCCTCTGGCAGAATCCGGCGCACCATCCGGACCGGTCGCCACAGCATTAGGTGAAGCGCCGTCGCTCTAAGCGCGGCGCTATCTAAAACCCATTACCGGAAGTGCGACGAAATCGGGCCTCCATGCTCGCGCTCATACTCCCACCAGAAACGACAGCCCTCCAGATGCCTCATATTCTGGCTACCCTGAAGTATCGCCATCGCCTCGCTGAGGCCTCGTTGCGTCTGGTGCCGAAGTATCTTTTCCTCCTCCGCACGAAAGACCCTATTTTGCCGCCTGGAGTAATCCGGTACGACCTCGCCGACACCGGCAATCTTCTGTGAGGCATAGTTCTCCGCTCGTTTGGAGGCCTGGATGCCGAATGCGGCCCGATCCTTCTTTTCTTTGACATCAAGAAAGAGCGCCCGAATGCTAGAGCGCGCTCCGGCCGAAATGCCGACTGCCGCATCGATCTCGCCGCTTAGGGCCCCTAGCTGGGGGTTGAGGTCTCGATACTGGTCCGGGGACCCGAACACAGCGCTTTCGAGACGGTCCTGCGAATACCCGCAGAATTGCTCCATTGCCCGCTCGTAGGCGATCCGATTGCGGTAACTGTCCGGCTCATAGCTGATGTAGGCGGAGGACTGGCCGTGAGCCAAGCCGGCGCTGGCGAGCAGGAAGATAGCTGCCGCGCGGAAGGGGAGCCTTTTGAGTGACGAGCTGCTAACGATTGCCATAGGATACTCCGGATGGAAGCAGACACTATTATGCCGTTTTTTATTACACTCGACCACACGCTGGTCCCTACCCCTTTCCCGCCTGCGTCCGGCCATCCACACTCCTGGAGCTTTAGCGCGCCCTCCCCTATATTCCCATGAAGGTCTGTCTGATGGGGTTGCGCCCGGTTGTGGGTTGGTCAACCGTGCTATATTGGAATTTGGCACCACAGCATCGATCGGAGGCACGCATTGCCAAAGCTTAGACCCACACGCAGGTTACTTGCTGAACCCGAACATGGTCGAGGAAAGGCTCAGGTTGTTGACCGCCCTGGGCAACTTTCTCATATCTTGTGGGCAGCCTCTCGGGGCGACCTTGGTCGTCGGAATGTCGCCGTCATTTGGATGCTCTTTGGGAGCGGTCTCCGCGTCAATGAAGTGGCCCACCTCACGGTGTCCGATGTGTTCTATTCCAATGGGCAACTGAAAGAGGTGTTCAGTGTTCGCGGGGCCACAACCAAAACGGATACGCATCGTCCCGGGTTTATCCTCGCCAGGCAGCACAGGGAAGCCCTGATAGCGTGGCGAGATCAAAGGGTAGCTGACGATGCCTTTACCTCCCAGGACGGCTCCTACGGCGGTCTTGACCCGAATTCCGAGCTGATCCTGGGCCGAAGGGGGAAGACGTGGCGGAGGCTGGCCTTCAACGACAAAAAGTATAAAAACGCAGCAGGTGAGACGGTAACTACCAAGGTGTGTGGGTCGCTGGAAAACCTAGTGCGCGAATTGCTAAAGGGCGCAGGCCTGAACTATGGCTCTAGCCACTCCGGGCGGAGGACTTTGGCCACCTGGCTTGATCGTAAAGGATATGACCTTGAACTCATCCAGTTGATATTGGGCCACCGGAACCCTGACATGACGCTGGAGTACATCGACCCGGATCTGCCGAGAATTAAATCGGCATTTCAGTCTATTTGGTCGGGAGTGAAGGCTCCAGCTTAAAATGACCACTTGCCATGGTCACCACGCTAATTTATAGTGGTGACTATGCCCAATGACTATGGTGTACCCATGAATCAGGAACAGGTAACAAAATCACAGTTTAAGGCGAAGGCGCTTGAGTATTTCCGCAAAGTTGAAACCTCTGGCGAGCCGGTAGTGGTTACAGATCGCGGCCAGCCAACAGTAGAGATTCGGCGTTACCGGAGCGACAAGCGGTCGCCTCTTGAGCGACTGCGTGGAAGCGTTCTGGAGTTCAAGAACCCGACAGAACCGGTTGCTGGAAACGACTGGGAGGCTCTCGATTGATCGTTCTCGACACTCACACTCTGATTTGGTGGGTAAATGGTGACAGCCAGCTTTCTCCGAACGCCAAGGTGGCGATAGATCACGAGCAGCGGCACGAGGACGGAATCATTCTGGTGTCAGCAATATCGGCCTGGGAGATCGCTTTGCTTGTAGGGCGTGACCGCCTGACCCTGGGAATGAACCTTGATGACTGGCTTCAAACTGTCAGCGAAATTGAGGGCGTGCGGTTTGTGCCTGTTGATGAAGTGGTCGGCGTTGAGTCAACACGTTTGCCGGGCGACTTCCATAAAGACCCAGCCGACCGAATGATTACCGCTCTCGCCAGGCACTTCAACGCGCCATTGGTTACAGCAGACGAAAGAATCCGAGCGTACAAGCACGTTCGATCAATTTGGTGATAGGAATACGATATGAGCAACGAAGTTGCGGTTGTTCGCTTCAAGAATGGTGATGTTTTCTACACCGCCTACCATGGTACAAGCAGCGCCATAAACTATGTTCTTTTTCCTTCAGAACAAGAAGTGATTAAAGACCCCTTCCCAGATCCAGAATGGGATGCCTGGGAATCCAAACCAGAACCAAAGGAAAGTCTCGATGAATTCTATCGACGACTCAATGAGGCCACTTACTCTGATGAGGAGTTTGTTGAAGTGTATACACCTTATGCTGGTGGCATTCACTGGACAGCCAAAGCGTCAAGAGAGGCAATGAGAATCACAGACGGATTCTCGGATGAAGGCAGTGAAGAGGGCTGTCCAGATTGGGCGCTCGGACTTATAACATCCGATGGGCTGAAATTGTGAACTTCAATTGATGGGAATACGCTCAATCGGAGGAATTAATGAACCAAGCTGTCAGAGACATATATGAAAGCGGAAGATTAATAGCAACCCGCAGGTGGCCGGGCGTGCTGGCGCTCCTCATGATTACCGCGACAATGGCATTTCTCTTATTTTCCCCCGGAATCTTCTTGCCGGATTTGCCAGGGGACGCAATAAATGTTTATTCCGTCACAGGAAGCTTATTCATGGTTTATCTGAATATCGCTCTGTGGGCAAAAATGCACAACCAGCGATTGGGGCGGTATGAAAAAGCGGAAGCCTGGGTTAGCAGCACCCACAAAATGGCAGGAATTCTGTTTATCGTTGCACTGATTGCATGATGGGAAATGGGAGCTTCATTCAAATGGCGTCGGATTCCGTTAACACTATCGATATGGGCACGCCAGCCGAGGTAGTCCGCTTTCTCAGGCGGTGACCAATTCCGAGCTAACGACGGATCAGCGTAATAGCGCAGAAATTCTTGTTAAAAGCCTGGGCGCAAAGGCCACAGTATTTAGCTTCGTTGAAGCTACCTCGAAGACTCCTGGACTAGAGCAGTTTCGTGTAAAAGTGGGCGCATTTAGTCTTTCGGTCGACTCTGGTGATCTCAGAGCTTCTGCCGAGCCGATGTTTCCAGAAGGCAGCTACATGGTAGCCATTTGACTGCAATAGATTAAGAGGAATTCGTAGCGATAGGAGTTAACGGGATGACCAGAGACGATCAGATTCGAAACACTCTCAGAGTTGTAGCCCTCGCTACAAACGATCCAGTTGCTCGTGAATGCTGTCTCGATACCCTCGAAGAGACAGAATCCGAGGTCCGATTAGCTCTGGCAAAAACATGCTAGGGCGAGGACTTGGACAGACTGCGTGTGGCTCTGACAGACAATCTTGACCACAGCGTTCAAGCTGTCGCAAAGCGGCGCTGGAATGCCAATGCTGACGAACTGAACCAGTGGGACGAACTTGGCCAGGAAGAAAAAGATGAGCTGGTTTCAGCGGAACGGAACCGTTGTTCTCACCAGAAACTGAGTCACGCTTGATTGGAAAACGACCATGAGCAACCACAGTGAATTGACCAGCACTGAACTAGCTTCCCGAATAGCAGACCTGATGCCTTCGGATAGCCGAGCGAACCCGTTTTTGGAGCGTTACGCCGACTGCCTGGAGAAAGCGGCTGATCTTGATGATTTATCGTTTGTCCGGATGGGGCGAGAAGCTGAAGCCTTCGAAGAAGGATTCCGCCAGTTCGTCTCAGAGTTCCCCGGTGCGCCGGCTGTAACAGTCCCAGAAGGTGAGTTTGTGGATGTGGGCATCTACCTCGCTAGGGTTGACCAGGGGTTGCGGAAAGCATTTTTGACGGGCTGGGCCGCTGCAATCAGAGCGAAGGCTCACCAGTAACAACATGGGAATCCGTTATGCCAAACAACGATCTGCCAGAAATTGTCCGTGACGGGCGCAAGCATGGCGTCGACGTTAAACGCATTGGTGATATGGCCTTCGATGAAATGCACCAGGCAGTCCCGTTGGGTGAGGAAAAGCTTGAGCACCTAAAAACGCTGCGGCGGGATTACAGCGACAAACCCAAAACCCGCTAATTGGAATTCGGGAGGACCAACAATGCACGATTCTTTGGAGAGCTCAATCCAGGGTGGCACAACCTGGAAACATAAGAAGACTGGCAAAGAGGTGTATATCCGGGAGAATCCTGATTCAAAGTACGGCCCGGTCAAGTTGCGCCACGGCAGTGGGCGTGAGACCCAAAAACGGCAGCACTATTTTTTAGAGCAATACGAGCCAACATAATGGGAAACCGGGAGACAGAGGCATGCAGGTAAGTTTTAAGGGGTTTGGGGCGATCATCCTTGCCGTTGTTTGCGCTCAGTCAGTAAGCGCTACAGAGACTGTTGACCGTCCAGAAATTGCGCAGGTCATGGGTCGGGCGCTCGCAACTGGATACGTTGATGCAGAGATTCAGGCGTCGTGCCTTATTCAGGCCACGGCTGATAACCGCGAGTATGTTGCCAACAAGGCCGAGTGCCGGGAGTCTTTAAGTGAGCTTCAGAGTGTGCTGTCTGAAAATGAAGGGATGGCCGATCAGATCGACCAGGTGAAGCGTTTCAGGACCAAATACGGCATTTGATTGAACATTGGAAGACGCCCCCCCTCCGCTCCCAATTGAATGAAGACCATGACCCGATCCATCAGTAAGACCCAATCCAGCTTCTATCGACGCCTCTATGTCACCCACCTGGTCGACAGCGGGATCAATACGGTGCCAGCCATTGTGGCGGCTACCGACATGCCACGCCGAACAGTCCAGGACACGCTTGCGGCGATTCCTGACCTGACGATAGACCTACGCAACGAAAGCGGGCGTTTTTCAGTGAGATCATGGGGAGCGATCAATAAGGAATGGGTTGTGGATAATTTACAGCACGTCAAAGACGTGCTATAGTGTCGCTAACTTAGATTGGAAACCGGAAACTTCGCATCAGTAATCGTAGGGTTGCTGTTTCCGCTTCAATCCCGCAACAAGGAACCATGTAATGCGCCGAACGTTTCACCTTTCATTGGCACTGGCATCTATGTTGGCCTCTGGTCTATGAGCGAGCTGCAGCAATTTAACGGGTATGTAGCAGAGTCTGATCTCCCGATCCGCAAGGGTGAAACTGTCACAATCCCCGCTGGCATTGCCATACATCGGCCAACCGCTCCTGCATCAATGCCTAAGCAAGTGGCTTCAAAAAGAGCGCAGCGCGTTACCGTTCACCATGTTCTGCCCGGAAGCAATTTGATCGATAGAAACGGGACGCCTGCCTCTGATCCCAAGATCGTGTGGGTGGGGTCTGGCGGGTACTGGTGTGAGGTTCTGTTCAGCGATCTGGCGAAAGCCGGTGCTATACCCGTAAACGACTAATTGGAATCCGGAGGCTATACATGGCCGGGTCTATAACGATTGTGTGCCCACGTTGCGGCCGCCCCGCGCTGTGCAGTCCGAGCAAGGGTATCTGGTGCGGCCATTGTAAAAATGGTCACGCCTAAATTTAACTTTGGGTCAGGAGGCCGTCAGGGTGGATAGGCGCTTCCTTCGTCGTCACCACCTTCGCGTTGGGTGCAATCGGTATGTCTTCGGTGATGACACACCTCATATTAAGCGACCCCCTCCTGCTGAGGTCAATCTAGAATCATCACGTCACCACAGATCATTAGATCAGGAGGTAATATGGCTAACTGCCCCATCAACGAGCAGACCGGTGACGGCGCCCTGGTAGGCAGGTGCTGGTTTTATCTTCCCGATGGCCATACCTGTCCGCGCCATGGAGATGTGACGCCCGAAGTTGAGCAATTCCTTCGAGAGGGTAGGCTGACGAAGGAAAACGACCTTCGAGCGCGACGTGGGCAGGCCGCACTCGGTGGAAACCCGAGCGGCGTTTCCTGAATCAATATTATGAGGTCCCGCAGTGACAATAGATATTACCGCAACGCTTTCTGAACTCGACGCTCTCGACTGTCCAATCTGTGGCAAAGAGCGAAGACCTGTGAGCGTAAATCGTGATGGAAACGTGACTTACGTTTGCCGCACGAACTATGACTGGCAGGCCGACAAATCACCTGCTGAGCAGCATGGGAGCACCTATACGTGGCGTATCACTGCTGAAGGCGACCTTATAGACTAAGCCGATCGTGCGCTGGGCTCAGACGCCCAAATCCGGAATCACTCACCAATAATCGCCGAGGCATTCAATTTTGAGTAAGGACACCACTCCTGTCGATGTCCTGTTGTCCGCCTTTGGAAGCCATCCAGAGTGCGATCTTAGCTTCGTCACGCGCGGACAATACGGAGGCGCCGACGGAATTCGTTTGTTCGATGCAGTAACGCTGAGCGTCGATCACCACGGACGATGGGGCCTGGCCTTAATGGACATACTCGTGGATGAGGGCCAGCGACAAAGGGGGTTTGGCACAAAGGCCATGAATATCTTCCTGAAGATAGCCGACGATCTTGATGAGCCAGTGAATTTATACGCTCGCCCGCATAGCCGAAGCCCTTTGAATCGACTGGAATTGGCGCAATGGTATGAGCGCATGGCGTTTGTGGAAACGCCTCGCGGCCATCGTAGGCCCCAGAAGTCACTTCGCCTGTCACCTTCGGTGAATGAACCCGAGGTCAATGCCGGGGACTCCCAAGACCATTCTGCCCCGTCCCCCTAAAAAGGGGGCAGCGTAACTTTCCTCCCCGATCACACCTTTGTTCGTACTTGGACTATCCCCTTCCGCCTCTCATGCACTCCGGGGTCGGACCGCGCTACCACCGATCAGCGATAAGATGTAGTCAGGCAGGCCTGATTCCTCGTTCTGGAGCAGCGCTGAACAAGCAGACGCGAACGCCTTCCGGTGTTCCGTGGGATCCCCCGAGTTGAGAACCGCTTGCCCCTGGCCCACTCCGGCCCCCTGAAGGGGCCAGGCGGCCTCTGCCGTCCATATCCTCGGCCCGTAACGGGCGACAACCTCGCCCGTTACGATGTCCTCAACCCAGCAACGGCCCTGCTGGCCATAAGCACGCAGGCCCCTACGGGAGCCTGGGCTCTGCGGGAATACCCCATCACCAAAGACCTCTGATTCAGGTCTTTTAAGCCATTGCCCACCCCAGTCCGCCAGCAACGGCTCGATCTCGGATCGAAAACCGGCCACCAGGTCGCAGTCAAGGTCTGTGCCGAGGATAAGGGCGGCCGTAAAACGATGGTGGCCATCCAGGAGGCCAAACCCGGAACTCCCCTCCCCGACCACGGAAACAATAGTCGCCGGCGACCAGGCGCCGTGGTTTGCCATGAGCCAGGCAACACGGCGCTCATGGTCATCCAGCGCCTGAAGATCACCTCCATAGCGACCAGGCTCTGGGGGCAGCCCCTGATCTGCCGCGAGGTACCCACGGATGCGGATTTCGGAGAGGGGCTCCTCTTGGCCTTCCCAAAGCCTCTCGCTAAAAGGGCTTCCGGAAAAGCTCTCGACCGCCCGTGCCGGGATTCGAATGCGCGCCACCTGGTTGCCTCGCAAACCCACTTAGTCTGCTCCCAATACCTTCTGAGGCGCGCCAATGAAGGCTACCGAAATCATCATAATTCGCTCCGGCCGAAGAAACTAAGGGCCTCGCCGCCTGTGCAGGTAAATACCCAAGAGGATCCGTGTACGGCAGGCCCTAACGCGGTCGCGCCACCAGGCACGTCTTGACCCCGAGATTCTAGCCAATATACCCTGCCGGGGTAGTCAATGGGGATACCTCTCCCGTCAGATCTTCTCCTGATCGGTGATGCCCTCACAAAATGACGCCTGATATAAAGCCCTGGTGCCCGAGCGTTGGGGCTTTTCTTATAAAGGCTGAAGTTTTTCGCTGCAGGGGCTTTCAGTGCCGCACATCCAGCAGTCGGCGGTCATGTCAAAACGGGCCGAGACTCGCGATAAATCCGCTTTTGCCGTTGTGTCAGCTCCGCTTGGGCCCGCCCCTTGAAGAGGCAGCTCACCTGGAGCGTTTTATCGTCCAGCTGCCCCTGAGGCCGATATGAGGTGTTCTCCGGGTGACTGCATCGGTCGGTTATCCCGAACTGACCTCGGCTCACCCTGGCCTGGCGATAGCTGCATCCCTCACAGCAAGGCAAAGTCATACAAGCTCCTTCTTGTTGTTTGCTTTAAACGACGTTCTCACACCCCAGTGGGGCATTCAACGCTAGCTGTCCGATTCGTTTGGCAGGCCCTCGTAGGGAATCCCCATCGCCCGCAGGTAGGTCGAGTCGTGACCTTGCCGCAAACTGGCCTCAACGACCTTTTCCAGGAATTCGTCCAGCGACGACGCTTCATTCAACCACACCATCTGAAGCAGCTTTCCGCCCCGGCTCTTCGATGCGTTCATAGCCACCAGGTGGAACTGGTCGCCTGGCAGCTGCACTGAAGCAAACATGGGGTGCCCCGCCTTCTTGCACGCCAGCACCAACCGGGACAGGTGGGGCGCGATCTCTTGATCAAAGACTGCGGTTTCGGACGGTTTATTTTGGGTTTGGGCCATGAAAAATCCTCGACATCCCCTTGTTTATATCGGTTTTTTCTCTGTTTGGCCAGACTATATATTTTGTGGGATAATAAGTACTCGCCGCATTGGCTTCAACCAACGTCCAGCCTTCGGCCAGGAGACATCATGACCCACACTGCCCACCTCATGGCTCGCTGCCACTACGATGGCGACGAACTCGTGAATATTCTTCGCGTTTCCCCGGTTCACACGCTCGACGCCGATTCCGGCGTCCCGTCTCTTGAGCTGGCCCGCGACCGCACGGTTGTTTTTGGGGCCCTCTACGAGGCGCTGACGACTGGCGAGCAGGCGAGCCTCGACTGGGGCGCCGCTGCGGACCGACCGCAAGCCGGGGGCGGCTCGAGGGATTACACGCTCGCCCTCGAGCTCAATGTCCCCGGCGAAACGCTTGAAGAGAAGGTGCGCGGTAGCCGGGAGGCGCTCAAAGGCGGAGAGATGACGTTCAATGTTGTCCGCTCATCGAGTCGACCGGCAAAAAACCGCCTCCCCGTGCAGCCGATCCCCATGCTGGTTCGGCTGCACGTTGTGGGCAAACCCAACTACCTGGACCTGACAGTCCCTGCCCGCACGAATGCGGAGGCAGCCTCCCTGGCCAAGGACTTCGTGCGTGAGCACCGGCCGGATCTCAAGGAGGCTTTGATTGTGACCTCGCTTTCGATTCCGGCCCTCGGCGACAACTTCCTCATGCACAACCAGCCCTTTCAGCCTGCGGGGGGCTTCACAAACACCACAAACAAGAACCTGGTCGAGGCAGCCCTGCAGGATCAAACGCTTCTTGAGAAGGTCCAGGCCAATATTAGCGAGGAGATTGGCCTCAAGATTACGGATGCGAGTCGGCTGTTGGCTCGAACGAGCGACCCACTACGGGCCAGCCTCAAGACCGATGGTCCGATCTGTTGGCCTGAGGTGGCCGGAAAGCTCGAGGAGCACCTCCTGGGCCACAGCTTTCACTCCGCGCCGGCGGTTCTTGACTCCCGACCGATGCTTGCGAAGGAGAATCGGATCGCAGAGTGCTTTGAGTGGCGCCCGCGTCAGCTTGCGTGCCTTTCACTCCTGGAGCCAACCCGCGAGCTACTCGATGTGATGCAGATTATTCCAGAGCATGCGACCGAGCCGGATGTGCAGGCCACACTGGCCGGGCGCATGCTCACAGACCTTCGAAGGGGCGATCTCGACCCAACGCTCTACACGCCCTCCGGCCGGCTCAAGGCTGTTCTGGAGAGCCGAGCGGACCCGGAGGGCGCCCCACTCCCCCGCGACCTGGTAGAGCTTGCAATCAGCCAGGCCAGCCAGGAGCCACAACCCGGCCCCAAGGGGCCCAGCCCTGAGCTGGACGAAGAGACTATTCCGTCGCCGGCTCTGTAGCCGGCCGTTTAACGCAAAAGGGCGGGCCGAGGTTCTCCACTCCGGCCCGCCCTTCACTTCTTCCGCTTGCCTACTTCCTACCAGGTGCGTCTATCGGCTAAAGGCCCATCCCCGGGCCCTCAAAGGCGTGGGCGTAACCTGGCCCGGTCAGAATGCTTCTGTAACCCGAATCGGACATCTCTTGCGCAGCTCGCTCCAGGCGCTCCTCCAGCTCCTCGAGCGTCCCGTCCTTGCCCCGGGCCTGATCCGTACCGAACCCGCCTTCATCCACCACGCGGGCGGAAAAGCTCCTGTCCGGGTGGGCAGTCACTTCTATTTCTCCGGCACCCCGTGAAAGCGGATACCCCCTCTCCCCCTTTTCCCAGCCGGGGCGCACGAAGCCATCACCCGCGCCCAGGCGGCGCTGATGGGTGAGGGCCTGAATGAGGTTAGCGCCGCTAAGGAGCCGGTCAGCCTCTTTGAGCGCGTCATTCATCTCGGCAACGTGCAATTCATCCAGGTCAACGAGAGGGTCTGCCTGGCCGTCGAGGTAAAAGCGGACGCCGTCGGCATCATGAAGCATGCCTTCATCGACTAGGCGCTCCAGCACCATAATAATCAGGTCCCGTTGGTCGCGGCTTTTTGCCAGCGCGGACACCTGCTGGGCCGTCATCTGCGGACCTGCGGCTGCTCTGGCCATATCCACCTTCGTTAGCAGTCGTCCCAGAGCTCGCTCCACGATCGGCCGGTACTGATTGATCTGACGGGTATCATCGAAGTATTGCAGTGTCATGCAGCCCCCGGGCGTACATTGCCTTGGTGGCTACCATATTATCGCGTTTTTTATCTATTGTCACTTTGCCGGCGAGGCCTCGCCGAAAATCCCCACCGGGCGGGGCGTGTCGGAGCGCCCGCGCACGCCTCGATTCGTTGCTGTTTATTTAAAATACCGTATAATAATGGTTCGATGTTCACTCTTGGGGCAGATAGACCATGGCGTTCAAACTGGACGGTGAAGTCAGCATTTCTCAGTCGGACATGCTCACCTGGATGGAGGCGACATCAGAGCCTCCCTTGCCGGAGCACCTGGCGGCGACAGACGTGACCTATGTGATTAGCCAGAACGCCGATGTGCTCGTGGCTGTTCCGCATCCGGGCGCACAAGTCGAAACCTCAGGCCTCACTGCCACCGCGCGGGCGGTGCCTATGGATGCTTTCCGGCAATTCGTCATGACTCACATCCCCGCTCCTGAGGCTGAGGTGGTGGAGATCGGGGTGCCCCGACTGATAGGTCAAACGATCAAGGTATCCGTCACCTTGTCCAGCAAGGGACAGGCGTCGCTGAATGCACCCTCCAATGCCGCCCGCGAGTGGCGCATTGAGGCCCTATCGAATGTACCTCGGCAGTTGGGACGACCGCTACAACCGGAAGCCCTGCAGGACGTGACCCACCTCCTGGCAGGGCACCCGACCTCGGCCGGGTCTCACGCACCGCCGGGGTGAGGGCGCCCCGACTTCGGTGCTACCATCCCTACCAGAATTGAACACCAGACCCGCTACGCGAGATCGCCAATGTCCACGATGACCGCCTACCACGGCACCTACTGGGAAATCGACACAAACGACCCCGAAAGCGCGGTATTCCTGTGCCCGGACCCAGGTTATAACGATCACAGCGCTGTTTACTTCACCGATTCAGCAACAACAGCTCGCTGGTTCGCCACGCAGGACACCGGCGCCGGCAGCCCCCAAGGCGAAGTGAAGGAGATCCGGGTGGTGCTCAAGGGCCATCTGGAGCTCACAACCGGGCTTTCCCTTGACGCCCAGGCGTTATCAGAGAAGGGTCTGGAACCTCTCGTAGCCCTGGACTCCGACGGCGACAGCCTACACCTCTCGCATGACCGCGAAGAACTACTCGAACGAATGCCCCTCTACGGGTACTCCCACCTGATCGTCGAAAACAACTACCCGAACGACGGGCTCGACCCCGGGTCAGACATTTGCGTCCTCGGCCCACCCTCTTTTCAGTGCAGCCAGGTTGCCTTTATGCAACCCGATGGCACCTGGAGTGACTTCCTCGAGCCCGAGCAAGCCATTGACCAGGCCTTCGAAGCCTGGGACGTTTCCAACAATGAACCGAGCCCCGCCCCCTCGCCCTAGCGACCCACTGATCCGGAGACACCATGAAGGCATATCACGGCACCGGCGTTAAATTCGACAAATTCGAGGACTCAAAGATCCTTTCCGGCGAGGGTCTGGCCAAGCGCGGCTGGGGCTTCAATTTCTCTTTGGACCGTGGCGTTGCGGAGCACTTCGCCGATTGTGCGGCCGGCTATGAGAAATACGTCATCGAAGCCGTCATACCAAACCCTGAAGAACTCTTCTTCCTGGAGGAGAGCCTGGAATCGTGCCTTCCCGCCTCCGTCAATTTCGACGACTTCCTTGATCAGTACTACGAGATTGGCGCTGGCGTGACCCCCGACGACATCTTCGATGACGCCGCAGAGCAGGAGGACATCTCAATGTCCGTGCCTGATCATCTTGCCCAAGAGGCATTCCGCCGCATTCTGCTCAACATGAACGACGACGAAGCTGCCGACCTTCTGCGTGAGTGGTCTCCAAGTTACGACTGGGACCGGGTGCTTGCGCATCCGTCGATGTATGACCCGGGCTTGGTTAAGGATGAGAACAACGGCGCTGATCTGCTAGAGGCCATAACCAACACGATGGGCGGCCCTGATCACGCGGCCCGGTTCCTAGCCGCCCAGGGCATTTATGGCACCATCGGCTCAGACCCCATCTCCGAGCACTATCTGGGCCCCTCTGAGTCGACGGCAACTCGGGATAATGTCCAAAAATGCCTCGACTCTGGCGAGCCTGGCAGCTACAGCGTAGTCGTTTTCCGGGCTGAGGACATCACCATCAAGTCTGTTCATCATCTGGAACCCTCGCAGCGGCCGGAAAACGAGGACGACCTCGGCATGAGCCTCTAACCGCAGCGCGAGTCAGATAACGGAGAACATCGGAGAGCATCGATGAGCAACAAAGAGCAACACGAGAAGGCCAAAGCCTTTTTCAACACAGCAATGAATATTCATGTCTGGGTTAATGGCTTTTATAATGATGTAGTGAATGTCGATATCACTGTTGAAGACGTTTCGTCAGCCCATGGCAGCGACAGAGCTGTTGCGAAAATCGAAAGCTTTGAAGCCATTTTTGACCAAGACGACTTTGCCGTCCAGCTAGACAAACCCACCATCACCGGTAACCAGGCATTTTTCCTGGAGGTCTCAGACGCTTACCTGAAAGCCACAGGTGAGACCATGCATGAAGAATATGGGGATACGGAGGGCTATCCGGTCGACCCACACTTTCACCGTATTCGCATGCCACTGAAGGCAGTTGTCGACACTATAGAGGAAAAGCTCAATAGTGCCGCTCTGACCTTCTTAATTGAAAGGCTAGAAAAGGTGAACGCAGTCAATAAGGTACACGAGAACACCTCTCTGGACGTCGAATACTCCCTGCTCGACCCATCTGAAATAAACGATGGAAGCGACGCTGGCACTCCAGGTGTCTACACATACACCCCTCAAGTTGCACTGAATGGCGGGAGGTCTGACGGTTGGATAGACATAGGAACCAGGTCCCTTCTTGATATAGAAGGCAGACTGGTTCGTTCTGATGATCTTGTTGGCCTAGGAGGAAATGAAACACTCGTTAAAGCCGTAGAGAATGCATTTTATAAACAGGACGTGCGCTTTAGAGCATACGATAGAGATGCAATGAAGGGCTTCGTTGATGAGTTTATTGGCGAGAAAGTTGCCCCAAGGCTGAAAGAAGGACTTTATGAAGTGTCCAACAACCTCACGCTAGCTATTGAGGCGGGGCCCTCGCAGTGCCTGGTCGCAGAGGACGACCTCGGCATGAGCCCTTAGAAAAGGAACAACCGTCATAAAAAGGGAGGCCTAAGCCTCCCTTTTTTAATGAAAACCCCGTTCGTTGGAGGCGTCCCGCTACGGGCTCATCCCATCATCCACCTCAGGGTCGCCGGCAAACTCGCCCGCGTTGACCGCCAAAAACATTTGGAAATGGCTGTAAAATTTGACCTTCCGCTTCACCTCCTCGACGGAGACGATGGCGTCGCAGGTAGCCCCCTCATCATCAACGGAGAAGATGAGTCCTTTCCCGCCGAGCGGATTGTGCATGCCCGACATAAAGAAAAAGCTCTGACCCTCGACGAAGAGCCCTTCGTCGTCGATGAAAACATCCTGCTCAACGCCACTATCAAACCGCATAGGTGCGACGTCGAAAGCCCGCGCCCCAATGGCTTCCTGGATGTTCTTCACGTCAGAAATGTCGATCGACACCTCCTCAACAGAGCGCCGCTCCGGGTCCAGCAAAATACCTCTCACCGTCATGACCATTCTCCCAGACATTGATTTTCGCCGGCGGGATTAAGTTCGAGCCGCCAAGGTCTCACCGCCGCGCACGCCACGGTACCCATTTTACCACAGATGCAGTCCGGCATTGGCATTGCCCCCCAGGTTTACTGGCACTATCCTCGGCCCCTGGCACCCTTAAGAAGACGCGACACATGAAGCAGACCAAGAAGCCCGGGTATCGGCTCTACCCAACGATGGAGGCCCACATCCACCGCGGTGCTCGCAAGTACCTCGGCAGAGAGGCAAAAAAATACACGCCAAAGGACTTCATCCGGCATACGGCGGAAACGATGACCATCCCCGCCTTTTTCAACTCTCTGGACTTTTTCGTCCTCGCCGAGGAGTGGTTCTGGAAGAGACAGGGCGCCGAGGCGATATTCCCTGCCTCTGCGGAGGTTCTGGGATCCCTTCAGCGGGCCAAGTTCGACATCTCCAAAGCAGGCACGCCAGGGATCGAGCTGCCGTTCCCAAGCTTCGTGCTGGCCATGCCCAAGTCCTTCGAGCCGGAACCGGGCCTGAAGCTCGGCGCGATTCTCGCGACCTGGTACACCTACGAGAAGGGCGCGACAGATATCCTGCAACCCTATAGCAGCGCCATAGGACTGCCGTCGCCAGGGACGCCGAGGATGGTGCCCCACGAGCCGGGCGAAAGGGCCCTAGCACTCACCATGTCGGTGGGCACCGGCCGCATGCAGTACCTGCGGACCAACGTCCTTGAGAGCGACTTGCCGGCGATTCTCGCTGCACGCAGCCCTGAGGAATTTGCGAGCGCGGTGGGCAGCTACTCTTCTGGGTCCCTGTTGTTTCACGGTCTGGATGACCACGACCGGAAGCTTCAGTTCTACGCCTTCCGGCTTATCGCTGCCCTTGGTGTGTATCACCAGGCGACGGAGGGGCGCTATCTGAGGGACGGGTTCCCGGACGCCCAGGCCCCACGTGTTATTGAGGGCGAGGCGCTTAAGAATCACCGCAGCCACACCCTTTCCATTGCGAGCCGCACCAGGTCGGAGCCTTCTGAGCATTATCGGGCCTGGCATTTCAGGCAGCTGCGCGCAGATCGCTATTACCAGGGTGAGCACGCGGAGAAACCCCGGGGCTCAAGGTGGACCTTTGTTAAGGAGACAACGGTTGGCGAACCTATCTCTCCGTCCACACAGGACATCCCGCCGGCGGAGAGCTAGCTGCGCACCACCCTACGGCTCCAGCTATGGAGAGAACCCCTCGCCAGGGGCTTCTGGCGCAAGCTCCTCTACCGCCTCCCTGGCGAGGCGCAGGACCTCCGAGCGACCAGACCTCTCTACCAGGAAGCGCAATTGATGCCGCGCGCCCTCGCTGTTTAGTTGGCGCGCTTTCTCGCCCTGCACGGCTGCTATACGCCCTTGAACCCAGTCCAGGCCCTCGCCATGGTGACCCCTCGCCGCTTCAGCTAACGCTTTGTCTCCCAGGCCCCCGAGATCCACTTCCTTGTCCTTCAGGAAAGCGAGTGACCTCGGACCATCACCTTGCAAACCCTCGACCTCTTCCTGGCAGGCCCTCAGGACAAGCGGCCTAAGGGCTCGTGAGAACAGAGCAGCGCTTACCGTCGGGCTTTCGTGGAGGAGCTTGGCGAGTATCCGGTCGGCATCTACTTCTGCATCCCCCCGGCTGAATTGCTCAACACCGTCGACGCTGTACGAGTCCACCGGCCCGAACCCCTCAACCTCTTCGCTAAGATGCTCCGCTTTTCCAGCGAAGTTCATTTCTTCGAGCAGATCGTTAAGTTGGTCCTCCGGGCAATCGTCGAGCCTTCTGATCAACGCTTTCTTGGTGATTTCGTCAGCCTTGATTGAGTATCGCGCGATCACCGTTTCGATCCGAACGAACTCAATCTCACCCACTTCGTTTCGTCCAGACATATCTTACTCCTGCCGATTTAGTTTACGGATCTGGCCGGAACTCGGACGCTTCTCGCCGGCGTCTTCCAGGATCCGATCCAATCTAGCCAGTGCCTGGTCCAGGTCCCCGCCGCGGTCACACGCTTCCTGGGCAACGGAGTCGAAATCAGCGTCGAGGAGCTTCTGTAGGTTATGTCTCATAGTAGTACTGCTTATAGGGATGCATTTAAGGCCGCGGTGCGGACCTGCTCTTGATCAATGGCCGCGTTGGCCTGAGAACGCCATCGCTCATAGGTCTTGCCAACGAGAGCCTCCAGGCCGGGGCTGATACCCTCGCGCTCAAGGAAGCTGTCGAGTCTTGAGAAAATGCTTTCGGCCCGCTTCAGGCGCTTAAGGTAAATCTTGTTCACCGCTGGCACGCTCTTCTCCGGAGAGATGCCAACCTGGCTGGCCCAGGCGACGCCGGCGCGGCCGCGCCAATCACAACTCTGGATGGTTTTTCGTATACGGTGGGCTGCCCTCTTCAGGTCAATCCTTGCTTGCTCCGGATCTTCTGCATCCCTGTAGCCGGCCACCAGATCCGCCATCGCGTTGATCGATCTTGCAAGCTCTGTGACCCCCTCGGCCAGGCGACCAAATTGCCGACGAAACTCAAGGCGCCGGGGGTGGGCCAGCAGGGCCTCCTGAACCGGACGGGAAAACGGCGGCGCGTTGTTCAGGGCGCCCTGCAGCGGCTTCCCGGTTATGTGTCCGCGCTCCCACCAGAAGAGCGCCTTGAGTAACGCTTCTTGGCTACGCCTCGCGGGAGGGAGCGCCATCAGGTCCGCCAGCACCCTCCCCTGATCGATTCGCCCTCGCGCTGCATGCCCATCCCGGCTCGCCGCATGCGACAAGTAGCCGCAAAAGACAGACAGGTCGTAATCGGACAGGGGCACGTCGGCCTGCAGCAGAAGCCCGAGAAATTGGCGGTGCTGCTGAACAAAACTCTTAATGTCCTTGCTGTACGACGGCAGCGTATTCATCAGCACATCCACGACAGGCCAGAAAGTATTTAATTTATCATATACTATTGGATTGGCCATTTGACGGTCAAGTTATTATTCCATATAATATTTCTCGCAAGGCGCCACTCGCCTTGCCCATCCCCTTCCAGACGGACTTCGGTCCGTCTTTTTTTCGCCCATCGATCTCCCAAGGAAACCCCGCGGCTTCGCCTCGGAATCGGGCCATTTGTGCCCTGTTCTACGCTCGGGTGCTCACAGCAAAAGGCCCGGCTAGTGCCGGGCCTTTCGTTACTGCCTGGGGGGGGGGCTGGGCTGACGCCGGTTAGAAGCGGTATCCCAACTGGACCAGGGCACCGTAGGAATCGCCTGAGCCCTTCATCCCTGCGATGTCGAGGTTGACCACGCCAAAGGGCGAGAGGCCAATACCGGCGGTTGCCATGCCCTCCACGTTGTCCTTCATGTCGTGGCGATAGCCAACGCGAAGCTGGGCCCAGCGAAAGGCGTCAAACTCCAGGCCGGTCTTAACATACTGAACCTCCTCCAGCTCACCAAAACCCTCATGAGCGTTGGCGTCGACGTCCAGCTCCGCCTTTACCCAGCCACGATCCATTGCAGCGCCGACAGTAACCTGGGGGCCCATTTCGTACTTATCGCCACTCGGGCCTTCGTAATCCTGGGGTACCAGGTTCTCAATTCGCATCGCGATGGCGTAGTGCTCGCCAAGCGGCTTAATGACGCCCAGGTCCACGTTGAAGCCACTGTGTTCTTCCATGTTCTCGTCGTCAGTGAAGTCGTCCTGATCATAGTTGGACGCCTTCATGTCATATTCGTACACATTGATCCGCTGCAGCTTCAGGGTCGCACCGACCTGGAAGGGACCAAACTTGGTTTCGCTGTCGAAAGCGCGCCCCAGGGTAAGGCCGGCTTCGGAGATAGCCACACCATCGCCCCGCATCTCGGACTCGATCGCCTCAGGGTCATAGGGGGCGCCAGCACCCACCGCAGCCAGCGTAGCTTCATCACGATCATCGTAGTCAAAGCGTGCCGCCAGCCGGGTATGATTGCGGACCACCAGCGCCGCCGGCAGGACCTTGTTGGGGATAGCGATCAGGATTGCCGCACCAGCCTCGACCCGGACGGCTTTCTGGTCCATGGCCTGCATGGAGGCATTCAGATCGCTGGTTGTCTGGGAGCTCGCAGTCATGGTCTCCAGGTCATCAAAGCCATCTTCGACATCCTCCGCGTCGCTCAGCATGTCATCCTTATCCGCAGCCAGGACACCCACGTTCAGGTTGAAGCCGAAATCGTCATTCGCTTCGGAAGCATTGATCAGCGCGGGGTTGTCCAGGGCGCCATAGAAGCCGCCAAGGACAAGGCCGGTGTCGCCGCGGCCGAAGGCGCGAGCGTTCATTGTATCGGCGACGGCGGCCGCGCTAGCACACACAGACAGTGCGACCAGGGCCACGCGAGAAGTGGTCGTAAGAGGCGAGATGAAACGCATAAAAGCTCCAGCGGGTCATTGTTCGAGACTTAATATACTACAAAATAAATAGTCTCTTGTCAAGTTTTAATTCCCAGGATATTAGTCCAGGAGGCACCGAGTACCGGGCCGACTAATAGTAAAGGATTAGCTAAGGATAGAGAAGAAAGGGGTAATCACCGCGGCCGCCCAAGCTGTGACTTGGGACAGACTCCCAACCGGGAGGCCAGCTTAAGGGCTCGGCCTACGGCTGAAGCTGCTGTGGCCAAGAGAGCTCAGCTGCTACTCTTGGCCAGAACCTCATCGATCTCACGGTCCACAGCACGTTCAATTGCCTGAATCGCGAAGCGGTGCGAGGTGGCGGGGACTCGCTCCCCAACCCACTTTAGTTTGGCGTGAAGCTCTCGGGTCACCAGGAGATTCATTCGCACATTGCCCTCAAGCCCCTCCCAAGGCATGCGCCGTTCTTCAAGGCCCGAAATATACTCAGCAAAGATCTCTGTAATAGTCTTGCCTTCGCGGGCCGCGTAAGTCTTTAGCTTTCTGTGCTCTTCGACCGGGATATGGAAGTTAACCCGCTTGGTTTCCTGGGTTTCCTTGGAATCCACGCCTTCATGGTTAGCTGCGTCTTTCAGTGCCGAAGGGCCCGATAGGTCTTTTGCCATCACCTTGCCTCGCTAGACTTGATCAGCCCCAAGCATAGACCAATCTCGACCTACACGATCAACCAACACGGCGAGGAATGATCAGATCAACACCTGGTCAGACGGTTTTTCTTCGCGGCGCTCCTCTTGTTGCCCGCGGATTACCTCTCCTACCCCCGGGCTATCGCCGGCCTCGCGCCGCAGCACCCCACACAGTGCCTGCAGCAGGAACCAGGCGACGGTTTTGTGCTCTGTGACGAAAAGGTCCTCAGCTCGACCGCCGCTCATCAACACGAGCACTCGGTAGTCATTGAAAACCAGTCCTTTGCGCGACTCAAGGTAGAACCGGTGCACGCTGGATCGATTGTAGGCAACGTGACGATTGAAAAGCTGTAGCGGCCTAGTCGCTCGAATCAGCTGGTAACGGTTCACGATCACCCGGTGATGATTGAGGAACGAGCCAAGCATCCCCCAGCCCCCGACGGCGGCACCAAGGACGCACAGGAGCTGCAGCCACCAATAGTCATGGGAAAGGTAGGCCTTGGGCCAGGGGCTCGTGACGATGGCGCTGCTCACGCTTATAACAGCCAGCAGGGAGTGCGTACAAAACCAACCCCATGACGGCCGCCACCAGGCCATTTCCTGGCCTTTCTTTGTCCTTCGACTCTTGATGAAATCGGGACGGAGAACCCGCTTGCCTTTGCTAACCATGCGCCTATACCCAGTAATGAGTGGATCCCAAGGGTGTCGAGCCCAGGCGCTACGAAGCGCTACGACCCGCAACATCAAACCATCGGCACTTAGTATACTGTATTTTATTTTTAGGCGCGAACCGCCTCGGAACGCGCTCTTCAGTGAGGTCCTTTAGGCCCACTCCCGTCCGGGCCCAGCTCGGGCCCCCACTCTCTCTCAACCTCATCGACGATGGCCTGCATTTTGGAACCATAGTCCTCTAGATCGGTAATAGTCACGGGCTGGCAAGGATGCAGGAAGCCGTGCCGCTCACCAAAACGCCGCAGCACCGCGGAGTCGAAATCATCATACTGGAAGCTTCCAAAAACCTGGGCCGCTGTTCTGAGCTCCTCCGCCTCTTGTGGGGAGCGCGACTCTTTGAGAGCGAGCTCTCTGGCCCTCTGCATCGCCTGCCCCTCGGCAAGAGACAGCGTGCTCCGCATCGCAAAAGGCTCATCCATATCGCCAACCGTCCAGACAGGGAGTCGGAGCACGCCCTGGAGAGACTCACCCTCGGACTCAGGTACGAACTCACTATCGATAAAGCCCACTCCGCCCTGGTACTCGGCGATGTGGCCATCGGGGAGGAGCCTCAGGAGGTCTGCGGACACCTCCGCGGCCGCAAAGACCATGAACACCTCACCCTCAGAAGAAGGTACAAGTGTGCGTCGAGTATAGAGCTCCAGGAGCCCCCCTGTGGCCGGCAACCAAATCTCTGTTCTGGCCGCTTCATCGGGGGTCATGGCCTCGATATGGGGGCGCTCTCCGGCCGAGTCTTCCGGCACACGCGGGGGCACCGGAACTACCCGCAGGCCGGCTTCGTTGATCTGGAAGGTGTGCAGGATCTCTTCGGAGAGTGTGTTCTTCGGCACCTCAATCAATCCGGCCAGCATGATCACACCGGTTCCTGCGAGCTCGTTCAGGGCTTGGCTGCTGTGCCTGGAGAAGAGTTGCGCCTTTATTATCATACTTGTATTTCCCGCCCCGAAACTAATGCCCCAATATACCACGAAATAGTTAGCACGGCGGACTCAATTTGGGGACAGACCCTCCGATGGTGCTGGCGGCGCCGTGACGACCCGCTCTATTTTGGCAATGTCTTCAGCCGAGACGCCGCATCGCTCAAAGATCTCTGGCCAGATCGCCAGTCCTCCCTTGACGCGATCAGCGATGGTCTCGGCTTCGCGCTCGGTCAACCTAAACGCCTTCGCCGCAGCTGCGGCCGCGTCAAGGGTCGGAGGGGCATACTGGTAATTCCAGCTGAGCTGATGGTCCTTCCCTAAGGCAAGGTCGGGCACCAAATCATAGGCCGGAGTCAGCCGCCACCGGCCGCCGGCCTGAAGGAACGCGAAGTTTCGGAGATGATCGTCCACGTTGTTGATAGCCCGATTGAACAGCATCTGTCCAAACATCTGCTTTAGGTCGTGCTCCACCGCACTGCTATGGCGGGCTATGAGATCGACGATGCCCTCATAGGAGGGGAAGGAGCAATCCTCCCAGCTCCCAGCGTCCTTGAGCATCGCGTTGGCGCTCAGCACATGGTTCCGTCCGCCCTCTTCGGTAATATCGAAACGGCGGGTCAAAAGGACCTCTCCGCCTGCTATGGTCTCTATGCGGGCATCCGGAGCCGGAAGGCCGGCTTGCCGCGCCAGGCTCATACAGGCGTACTCGACCCGAACGTGGCTGAACGGATCGTCGGCCCTGGCGAACTTGGCCAGATACTGCCCTTTGGCGTCGTAAACCAGAGCTTTTGGCCTGGCGCCGGATACCGGGGAACCGGCGTGCAACCTTGCGATTGCCTCAGGTTCTGGCTCAAGCCCTGGGTTCGCCGTATTAGGGTCAACCTGCGACGCTGTCGCGACAAGCTCGGATAGGTGCTTGATGTGCCAGCCCCGCGTCAAGGCCGGCGGAGGATCCCCTGCCGGAGTGATGGCCAACGCCCCTGCCGAGAAGACCTGGCGACCGAAAGACAGGAGGTCGTGAAGATCCCTTGGGCTATACGGCAACCTCATGGCCCTCCAGTGCCGTATCATCACTGCGGTTTCCCATCGCCCGGGCAACAGTTCATCCAGGATGGGCGGGATGCCCGACCCTTCGAACTCCTGGCCTTGGGCGCTGTAATCCAGCGCCACGGGGTCAAGGCTCCCATGATCGGCCTGCAGATACTCCCGGTCATATCGAAAGGCGGACCTCCGGTACTCGCCGCTTGTCGAGGTCTCCAAGGCCCATCTCCCGGCCAGGACCACCCTCCCCGAGGGAAGGGCTCGCCAGAGGTCATACCGCTCGCTGCGCATCACAGGTCATCCAGCAGCGATCGCTGCGTTGAGACGATTGCCGCGACGATGCGCTCATCACACCCAAAGAGCTCAAAGGCGGCCCAGAATGCCCTGAAACTTGGACTCAAATCACCTGCCTCCATCTTCGCGTATGTTGCTCGAGACACCCCGATCCGGCGCGCGAAATCCGACTGAGAGTCCTCAGGAAAGCGGGTTTGGCGTGCGGTTCGAAGGGCCCGGCCAACCGCTCTGCTTACGGTCACTTTCTCCATAACAATGTCCAGAATCCTAGACGTATCGGCCTGCATGACCAACATCCTGGACATTGTGATCCTCTTTGGCTGCCCTCGCAACCCGGGCTATAGGGCCGGGCAGACGGGCACCCTAGGGCGCCTCTATTGCGCAAGGGCCATCGTAAGGGCAAAAAAAACCGCCAAGGGGGATTGGCGGCCTGGAAAAACCTTTGCTCGCCTGGGTGGGGTACGCGGCAAAGGGGGTTGCTCTGCTTATCAACACTCTCCCCGAGAACTTTAGGGAAATCAGGGATTCAAATAGACGCTACCGTCCTCGGCCCGGCGCCGGCCGCTCTGGGGGTGTCTGTGCCAACCTTCTGGCTCCCCAGCAAAACCCTGGACTCGCCAATCCTCAAGCGCGCCTGCAGCCTCCGCGAACTCGTCGTAACACCAACGATCCTCATAACCGCCCTCATGAACGTCAGCGACGATCGCCCAGGTAAAGAGGAAGTTGTGGAGCGCGTAGATCCTGCCGGAGGGGCCTCTCACCGGCATTTTGAAGCGGCGCGCCTCGAGCTCCTCCACCTCTTCGGGCTGAAGGCCGGAACCCGCGGCGATCACGACCACACCCCCTGGGTGCTTTCGAGCGCAAGCTCGGTTTGATTTCGATTTGCATTTGGCATAGGTCGACACCCTTTTGTCCCTCTCACGATCTCAGGATACCACCCTGCTTGGCCAATCGCCTCCCAGCCTGCTTATCACCCGCTACTGAGCGGACCCGGCCCGCGACTTTTGACCCGAGTGACGCAGAGCCTCAAGGGCCCAGGCGCGAAAAACTGGCGGTTTTGCTTTTGGACTCAAAACGACTGCGGGTCTTGCCTGGGGGGTCACCTTGGCAGCAGTCACTGTCGGTTCCTTAGCCGAGGTGTGAGCCTCAGCATCGAGCCGCTTGAGAAGCCGGAGCCTCTGTTGCTTTCCGGCCAGGACCTGGGACAGTGGACTTGTCCCCTCACCTTGCGGCTGACGCAGCCAGCGTCGTACCGCCCTCTTATCGCCCACCTTTATCCGCAATATTGCTAGCAGGACGATCGTCTGTGCCAGCTTTAGGGGGACATCGGTGTAGCGAGAGGGCCGCGCACCCCCCGACAGAACCTCGTCCCAGTCGGATGCCGAAATATCGAGAAACTTGCACCACTGCTGCTGATTCACGCCAAGACAGCCTGGAATTCGCTTAAGGGCCTCAGCCTGCTTTACCTGCAGGATGTCGGTGAGCTGCTTGCTTACAGCTTCAATACGCTGTTCTACCATGGGGCCTCCACTGCTGTGTCTTCTCATCCGGCCCGCCGGCCGCGTCGATCTCTTGACTGTCCGGCTGGAGCGTGCCGCTCTCTGCCCAGGAGGGATGAGGCATAGCTACGCACTGAAACGGGACGCCTAGTGCGTCGAGAGCAACCTCAAGCTCCTCTTTTTCCTGCTGAGCAACCCGCTTTCGCCAGAAGGGCGAACAGAGGATGATTTCTTGAACCCTGCCGGGATGCCGCTCATGCGGCACCACCCGAACCCAGGGGGTGGCCAGGGTGGCCTCTAGCATCCAGGGGTCGAGGCCGTTGTCCAGAATACGGAAGGCCCAGCCACAGGGGGCTGTCAGCCGTGTGAGCACCGGGCTTTGCCGGAGTAATCTACGCAGGAGAGGCAGCCGTGACATCATGGTGCGTTTCACCCTAGGGAGCTTTTCGAACCCTTATTATGGCGTTTTTATTTTCTTTTTGCGACCTGGCTTCCGCCACCAAGCAGGGCAAAGAGGCCGGGCTGGTCCCGGCCCTCAGCCCGCTCGCCTTAAAGGCTGGCTCGGGCGCTCTTCGTCACGTCGCGGACACAGGGCATTGCTTTGCGATGCCAGCGCTCCATGCCAGAAACAGCGGTTTGTGCGAACTCGGACCCTTTTTCCTGAGCCAGCTCAGCGATAACTTCCCGGGTCGCAGCGGCCGCCCGGGTCTTAGTCTTGAAGCTCTGGCCGGCGAGTTCGGCGTGCACAGTCATCACAAGCTCCTCGGTTTTTTCCCACTCCAGGCTTTCCGAAAGATCCTGTTTCGCAGCCTGGTAGCAGGCGATCAGCTCGCTCTTGGCCTGCTCAACACCCTCTGCTTCCGCGCCATAGCGGGCGGCCAGCGGGGCCAACTCACTGGTCGGAAGCTCAACCACCGCCTTGGCAAGGCTATTGGCCTGCGTCCCGATGCTTTGGCCTTGGTCTCCGCAGGCCGCGAGCAGCCCGGCGACTACGACGACACAGATCTTGGTGGCACCCTTCTGGAACATTCGCATAACAGCAACCCCTTCGAACAATTAATGAAAATGGCGGTGCCGGAGCACCTTTTTACATACACACATAATAGCAAAAGGCGGCCGCAAACGCGAGATATATATTTATTTTATGGTATACTAAACCGAACCAGATAGAACACAGGACCTCTCATGCTGACGCCGAGCCCTAAGCTAACCCCCGAAGAGCGCCGAGAGCGGCTACTGGAAGCAGGATTCCCCGTGGACCACGTCCAGGACCTGCCGCGGCTCTTTGACTGGGCAAATGACCGGTACTTTGATGGTGAACTACAGCGTCCAGATAGGATCTTTTATAATAAGGCCATCAAGACATACAGAGGCCTTTTCGCGCAGAAACTCATCCATCCGACAGCCTCACATCCGGCATACCGGATTTCTCACACCTCGCTCTCAGTCGCAGCGGCCATACGCGGGGACATCGTGAGCCTGATAGACACTCTAGTCCACGAGATGGTTCACGCCTGGCAGGCTCAGATGACAGTGAAAGAGAACGACATCACCTACCTCGACAGGACACGCCGCGCACTAGGTCAGCCGAGGCATTACAGGAAGGGGCACGGCAGGTGGTTTCACCATATAGCCGATCAAATAAACAGCGCCTTCCCGGAGGTCCTAATCACTGTCTCCGGCAAGGGGAAGGACCTCAACAAGACAATGGATACACCCGACATCAAGCTTTATATCGTAGTTGTCGATGTCACCGCAAAAGGCTCAGCAAGACCGCAAAGGTCCATGTACTATTGTGAGCGGCCACTAACCTGGCGTCACGCAGAGGAAGTGAAGCGTCGGATTGAACTTGCACTTCCAGGCTTTGAGGTTAGCGAACCTCGGCTTTTTACGACGACGGATCAGAACGCGAGAAAGGTCCGCCGGCTCAATAACGATGGTAGTATGCCGGCTCCGAACAGGAGGTCCCGAAGAGCCGGAACCCGTGTGCCCGTCTATTCAGGCGTTCGCATCGAAAAAATCATCTCTCAGGGAACGCCTGTGGCACGGCCGGGCGCCACAGGCGTTCGGCCGACCCCAGCAGCCAGATCCGCAGAAAGGCCGATCGCGCAGCCGAACGCGCGGGTTCCCGCATCCCCACAACCCTCAAGCAAGCAGATATCCGCACCGCAAACAAGTCGCCTCACGGGTCTCGGGGAACAATACGGCGCTTCAAGCCTTGCCAAGACCCTCGCTCTGATCGCCGAACGACACCCCGAGGCTTTGCCAGAATCCACAATCAGAGCCCCGCTGTCTGCCAGTCGGGTTCCCCACCTCACCGACCAGGCTCTGGCCTGTGTGCTTGAGGGCTGGAAGGCTGTCGATGCTCCCCGCACCGCCAAGAACCTGGCCAGCGTGGCCAAACTGACCGACGGGGCTAGTCGCCTGGCATCACCGAGCCTCGGTGAAAAGGCCTATTTAACCTGGATTGAAGCCGGGCCAAAGCGCTATTCGTTCGGGGAGTGGTGCGGCGCACTGGCGGGCTTGCTGGAAGAAAGGCGCCCTGAATGGTTTTCCTCGCAATCAGAGGCCGACACACATCTGCAGAGATCTCTGGACCTGGCCTTTGACGGTGCGGTACCGGAGGCAACGGCAGCGCTGGGAACGGCGACGACCTCGGCGATGGATAGCCTGGGGCTTGCTGACGATCTGTTCAACCCCGACGCCAGGTCGAACGTTGCGCGCGCGCTGTTGCTGGGGGCTTCAGGTGCGCGCAGCTCCGACTATCGAAACAAGGCCCCCTCCGCCAGTTCGGCCCGGCCGGGGGCGTTCGACTCGGAGGTGCCCGGCCCGATGGCGATGACACCATAGAACTCTGCTTTCGCGCACAAACACCTTTTGGTTAATAGGAGACATCAATGCCCGACGATCGCTTTTCAGAACCGCGGTCAGCCAGCGACACGACTTGGCGTGGTCCTGGCGTATCTCTTTGTGAAGGGGTCTTCTGGAGCAACATTGACGAGCCGAAGGCTAGCGGGAGAGTCCCGTTCAACGAGGACGTTCTCTACTTTGGCGCTATCGCGGAGATGCCGGCGAGTGATTTCCTTAAGCTGGCGCTCCACCTAGCGGAGGCCGATGCCTGCCAAGACTCCCTGCAATATCAGCGGGCGCTCCTGAGCGCCGGCGAGCCGGTAGCGATGCCATTTCTGAAGCTGGCTGTAAACGACGGCAAGGTACCCTTCGCAATCACTGGTCACGAGGGTCGGCACAGGGCACTTGCTGCGATGGATGTGGCTGGCAAGGACGACGTGCTGATACCGGTGTGCATGATCGGTGCTGGCGGACTGAGAGCGCGACACCTCAACGACGTCACCTTCGATAAATGGCGAGACGGTATCCTTTGCGAGGATGAATTCTCGGTGGCGAAGCCTCGCATCGCCCGGGTTATTCACGATAACGGCATTTGGACTCCTGGACTCAACCGCGATGAGCGCTATGAGGATCTGTCTCGGCGAGTGAGTCATGCGGACAGCCCATCGAGCAGCGCACCCTCGCCGTGACCCTGATCCCCTCCCATCTCTCATCCCTGCTCTGGAGCAAATAATGGCTTGGATACTTAACGACCACAAAGAAGAAAAGACCTTTCGAATCTCAGACGAAACCATGGAAACCGCACTTCTTCGAAGCCAGCTGATGACTACTTTCTGCTTGGATGCAGTGGAAACAGAACTGTTTGACGTGGAATACGGGCCTACCGACGAAGGTGGACCGAATGTTCGACAGACGACTTGGCGTCTTGACTGCGAGGTGATGCGAAAGGCGCCGGACTACCCCGGGAGCTTCCGGGTTGACCGTCGCGGCGCCACGCTTCTCATAGACGACGCACCGCGTGCCCGGCTCGAATGGCGGGACCTGATCGCGTCCTTTGTGGACCCAACCAAACGCCGCGTTTACCAGCACATCTTTGATAATAAAATCTGTGCCGAACCGATCTTCGGTACGGACGAACATGGGCGGACGGTTGTGGAGTCCATGCTTACCGACGAGCGATGCGCGATGGAACCCGAGCATTTTGGCCTAGACGAATCCGGCCTTCCCTCGCTTGAAGCAGCGACTGACTCGCCCTCGCCCTAGCTCCTGTCGTCACACTGATCCGCCAGCACCCATTGCCCCTGGAGTACAAAAATGGCTTGGACACTTAAAAATCCTGGAGACAAAGAGGCTCTACGCGTCTCTGATGAGGCAATGGAGCTGGCGTTTTTGCTCCGCCAGCTTCTGTACGAAAACCGCCTAGATGCCGTGGAATCCGAGCGCGTCGCGGTGGAGGTCGTGACGTTAGGGCGCGGAGCAACAGACCTCCGCCAGGACGGGCTGGCCCTGAAATGCGACCAGCAACGGGGCATAGAGCCGGATCGCGATGGGAACCTCCGCATCGATAGCGAGGGCGCAACCCTCTTGATCGACGGCCTGCCGGCATCGCGCTTTGAGTGGCCCGAGATGGTTGCTGCGTGCATCGATCCGGTCAAGCAACGCGTTTACCAGCGGATCCTCGACAGCATCGGCGACATTGAGCCGGTCTTCGATACCGACCCTCAGGGCCAGACAGTGCTCCATTCCCTGATCGTTGGCCAGCGCACAACGGAGCCCCAAGAGCCGGAGTACCTGGGTCTGGACGAATCCGGCCTTCCCTCGCCTGAAGCAGAGACTGACTCTCCCTCCCCCTAGCCTCGCGATCGTCCCCTGCAGGCTCTGCCTGCAGGGCTCTGATTCTTGTCATCGGCGCTCCCGGTAGGCGATGATACCCCCCTCACTGGTCGCCCCCTGGAGATCGCTCCTGATGCGGTTCAATCTTAAGCGCCCCTGCGAGAACTGCCCCTTTCGCACGAGCACCCCGCCCTTCCTTACAGAAGCACGTGCGCGGCAGATCGCCGGCGCGCTGGAGCGTCACACCTTCGCCTGCCACAAGACAATCTCCCATGATGACGATGGAAGGCCAGTATCCGCTAGCGATGACTCCCACTGCGCCGGCGCGCTCATCATGATGTTCCATGAGCAAGCTCCAGGGGACATGGTTCAGATCGCACATCGACTTGGACTCTTTAATCCCGACGACCTTGATATGCGCTCACCGGTTTTCAAGTCCCGTGCGGATTTTGTGGAGGCGCACTCCTGCGACCGCTTCAAGCGCCCGAAGCTGGCGGGGGGGCGCTCGGAGTGAGCTACACAAGGACGAGGAGGACTTCAGGGCGCCCCGAAGATGCAGGCCTCGCGTTCTATGATGCCGAAGGCCGAGTGAACGTGAGTGTTACAGGCCTGAAAGCCGGAAGGCTGGTACGCTACCGCAAACAATTCAGTTTCAGCACCCATGGCGGCCGCCAGCACGCCGTCGACGCGGCCCGCGCGTACCGAGATGAACTGCTCAAGAAACCGGACGTCATTGCCCGGCAACGCCTCTTGCGGGTTACGCCGCTTGCCGACCGAGCTTCGGCGATGGCGGCCCGGCAGAAACGCGACAACAGAACAACTGCACCTGGACTTGTCGGGATTGGCCTCCGGCGCAGGCGCCGAAAAGACACCCCAGGGGCGCCTTACGTGAACTACTCGGTTGTGGCGCATGGCCCGTCCACTAGCACCGGGCGAGTTCAGAAAAAGGACTGGTCCGTCAAACGCCGGGGAGTGAGACAGGCTCTGTTGGAGGCTGTTCTCTGGCGAGCGATGCTGACAAACACCCCGCTTCCCTCCCAAGCTGATATAGACAGAGTAGCCCGGCGCATGCAGGACCAGGTCGACGCCGGGCCGGGTCGCCCAGGCTAGCCCAGAGCAAATGAAGCAGGCTCATCATCGCCCCACCTCAGTGCCTGAGTCACCTCCTGGCGCGCCTGGTGGGAAAAACTCAGGACCGCATCCGCCAAGTCATCGACCAGATTAGGATCATCCAGGACCGTCGATGCGTCTACGACCTCGGCGTCCGAATTCAGAACCTCGACCGAAGCCTCGTCCCGACCTACCTGGACCCGAATCGCATGCATGCCATCCGCCAAACAAAGATGCTTTTCAGGCCCGATGATGGCCGGAAGGCCGCCTTCAGGAAACCACCTCAAAACCTGCCCCACCGATAGCGGCCCGTCATTGACGTCCGCTTGGATCTCGCCCAGCACCCGGTAAACCTCTGCTTCTGCGGCAGCTGAGAGCTCCACCTTGAAGTCGCCGTCCGGGTCGATGTAGATGGCGTGGCCACCATTTTCGCAAGTCCGGTGCTCTTCAATCATAGCCATTGCCGCGTCCCGGAGAACGTCCATGGGCAACGAGGCGTAATGGCTCATCCGCTCACTCAGGAGGGCTACGCTGTTCTGAGCGAGCTCGTCCGCGTCCACTTGATCGTCGCCTTGGGCGCTCCGCATGCCGACATCACCGCAGGCCAACGCCGCCACTAGGTCTCCTTTTGGCAGGCACCCGAGACTCTCTCGCAGTGTCTCCCAGCCGTCCGATCCCATACTTATTTCCCAAGCCATAGCCTGCTCTCCTCATATTCGACCTCTTTTATTTTACGCGATAATATCAATGCTTTCAGCCCGATCCCGCTCCGGAAGGCCATCTTTGGACAAAAAGCACACAAAGACCTTGCAATAATACTTATTTTACGGTATACTATTTAAAAGATGGCGAGGTCGCCCTTCATCAAGCATTGAGAACCAGACCTCCTTCCGTATCCGTTTGACTAGCGCCGGCGACCCGGCCAAGGAGTGCTTATGTCTTTCAAACCCGTTCAGTCCCTTGACGCCATGAACCGCAACAAGCAGGGCAACGTGAAAAAGGGCAACCAGTTCTATGTTCACCCGGCTGACCTGGTGGAAGAAGACGGGTTCAATCCCCGTGACTACGATCAGCCGGATACGGTAGCTCATATTGATGCGCTGGCTGCGGCGTATATGCGTGGCGATTACGTCCCGCCGATCATCGTGCAGGTTGTCGACTCACGTGTTGTGGTTCGCGATGGGCACTGTCGTCGGCGTGCCATGCTCAAGGCCATCGAACAAGGCGCGGATCTGGGTCAGCAGCCCGTCATGGGCTTCGCAGGTGACGCTGACGAGGCAGATCTGCTGGTGCTCACCACCCAGAGCGGCAAGAAGCTGACTGCGGTTGAGCTTGGCGTGATGTTCAACCGGATGCGCAATCGGGGTAAATCTGAAAGCGAAATCGCGGAGCGCGTTGGTTGCTCACCGACGCACGTCAAGAACATCCTCGAAGTACATGCCATGCCTATCGAGATCAAGGATCTCATTACAGCGGGCCGGGTGTCCTACTCGCTGGCACTGGAGACCTTCCAGGAACTCGGTACCAAGGCGGTTGAGGTGCTGGAGCAGGGTGTTGAGGAGGTCCTTGTCGCAAGTGGTGGGGCGAAAACCAAGCTGACACGGAAGCGGCTTGACCAGGTCGGCTCCGCGAAGCCGAAGCCCAAGGTGGTAGGCAAGAAGGTGGTCACCCGCATGGTGACCCAGGTTCGAGCCCTGGGGAGCCGTATTGATGCGGCCCAGGTGTCCGAGGACGGCTCTGCTACCCTGAAGCTGACTGCAGAGGAGCTGGCGGCCCTGCGCGAACTCCGTGATGCCCTTCCCGAGGAAGAAGCCCCCGAGGATGACGGTCCCGGCGACCAGGCTAATCAGCGCGGCCTGGAGTTTGAGGACGACGCATCCGAACAGACCCCGGCGAACGCTCCGGCTGCAGTCTGATACCATGACCAGACCCTTCGCGGGTGCCGTCTCCGGGCGGCGCCGCGTCCCCCGATCAACTAGAGGCTGAGAGATGACCAACCACCAAGACGCATCGACCTTCCTTCGCGTCGGCCTGCTTAATGAGATGTTCGACAACTCCCCGTTCGTCGGCGGTGTCGACTGGATGCGCCTGGAAAAGCAGTGTGCCAGTATCGAGCATGAGATTAACGAAACGAGGGATGAAGCGATCAAATCGGACTTCGACGAGGTTCGTGATGGGCTTTGCGATGTTCGGGTGTTCGCCTGCGGAGCTGAGTATTTCCTGGGCCTGGATTACGCGGAAAGAGCGCTCGGTGCGGGTATGAATCCGATTCGAGTTGATCCGAGCAATCCTTCCTTTGGGCAGATCCTCGATTTCTACCTACCTGAACTCGACCGTCTTTTCAGCGATGTTTTGATGCCGGCGATTGCAGCCCGGGACCTGGACTCGGTCATCGACGCGCTTCAGCACATTAACACCACCGCCTTCCTCGCACAGGTCCATTTGGGCGTTGATCCCCAAGAAGACATGCACAGCGCCATCGACGGCGTAATGACCCGTAGCTGCGAAGACCAGGCGGACCTGCAGGCTACGCTGGATTTCTGGGAAAACGACAAGGGCCTTGAGGTCTATGTTGTCGGCGAGTTCCCAAATAAGGCGGTGAAATCAGCCAGGGATCAGCCTGACGCACCGCAAGGAAAGTTCCTCAAGAGCGCGAGCACGCGCAAGCCCGTCTATCGCCAGTACACCTAACGCTCCCGGCCCACGGAGGTGGGCCCTTCCCCGATCGACCATCCAGAACGCGACCGCCCTCCCATTTTCTGAATTCTGCCCACGACAACGTGGGTGACGATGACGGCGAGCGCTTGGCGCCCGACCGACATTGACAAACTATTTATTTTATGGTATATTAAACACTGATTCGCGATCAGTCCGGGAAAGGAGATTCCGTCACGCCCGGCACTGAATGTTCATCAACCCCAAGGGGCAGGCAATGGCCAAGGACATTGAACAGCAACTTCGTGATTTCATCTCCCTCTCCCAATCCATGGGCGAACATAGCCCTGCAGTTCAGCTTTGCACAAGCGCACTTCTGGAGCTAGAGCGGGCCCGGGATTCTGCAGCATGTCTTGAGGCGGACGCCACCCGTTATCGAGGCCTAATCAAACACCATATCTCAAACTACCCTGCTGGGATTTTCTTCCGAGTTAAGCACCTGGGATTTGCGACAGCTGGGCAGATCGAGGCCCACCTGGACCAGGATCTCGCTAAGCGCAGATAAAGCGCTCACCGCCACAACCGCCCAATATTTTCACTTTGAGGACGCATCGCCATGTCGACAAAGAGAGTTCGCATTACCGTCCGCCAGCTCCAGTGCTGCATTGCCGCCCTGCTCCATGCGCCGGAAGGCGTTGGTGAGCTGTGCGAAGAAGAGGCTTTTTCGGAGTTTGTCGCTGGCATTACTCGCGCAGCGATCGATCACGCCCCGACCTGCCTTCTGGACCGCTCTCTCGGCGAGGTTATCTCCGACACTGACCCCGCCTCAAGCCTGCTCTACAGCGATGATGATGCGTTTCTTAGCCTGGCAGAGTGCGTTGCCGAACATTGCGGTGGAAATGTAGCGCCGATGAGTATCGGCGACCGACCAGGCTACCCCTGCATCGAAGTATCCCCCAATGACTCTTTGCCGGACCCCGATGACATCCTCTCTTCGGGAGCCTGGTCATACGCGCACCAGCAACCTCGCACGCTTCCGAGCCACCGCTGATAGCGGAGCTGATGCAATAGGCGCAGAGCAGCATCCTGCGCCTATTGCCACACTCCTCACTCTTGAGAGACCCGCGGGGCCTCCAGAGACTTTTCAATCCACGGCCATGCGCGCTCAGATCGTTCCGCCAAGCACTCCCAGGAGTAGCAGCCTCCCGGCAATCCAGCCAAAGACAGCTCGCTGCAAAAATCCCCCTCAAGCCAGGCGCCACCTGTGTTTCGAAGGTGCTCAATCACCGCATCATGCTCAACCTTCATCGCCTCTGCATGGGAGTTGCCAGCCATCGCCAAGCTTGCCAACCTATTTGATTGCAAAGCCTGAACCCCAGCCGCCCTGATGGTGCAATTTTGCCCTGCTTCATCAATCCAGGCTGACCAAAGCCACCGGGCGGCAGGCTGGCCCCTGAGCTTCTGAAGGACCTGCGACTTCAGCCGCCCCTCATCCACGGTAAACGTCTCCGACAGGAACAAAATGGCTTTACGCCGCCTGGCCATCCGGGCCTGGAAGTAAGATACGGCCTCATTGAGCGAAGCCAGGCTTATCCCCTCACCTGAAGCCGCCACGAACCTCAGGGTGACCCACCAAGCAATCCCCAGCTCTTTCTTTAGCACCGACGCATAACCCACGCACCTTCCTCCTGGAAAAATCTGCCGAGCCCTCGAATGCCCTCTTTTTCGGCGGTTGGCGCTGTCCCTTTAATGTCCATTTGTTCTTAGGGGAACGTGACGCACTTCTCTTTGTTCTAACTCGGATATTCTTTTCTTACTTTTGGACGTATTGAGCGATAGCGGCGGATCGACGAGCAGGCATGACCTGCCCGGCCCGCGCATGCGGCCAGACCCTACGGGCTGAGCCTATCGGCTGAGGGGAATTGCCTGGGGATACTCGACTAAGGACGGTATACATGGGCGGGGCGCACGCGCCCGTCCTGCTGGGCGTGATCGCCGAAACCTGCTTGCTTAGCGCTTAACACCTCTGCCGGCGTCAGACGCGCAAAAAAAACCGGCGGTCCAGGGGAAGACGCGCCGGCTATCAGGGGTCAGGGGAGGCTGAGAATTTCCTCAGCTCGTTGTTATCAGCTTTCCTGCAGAGGTGACTCCGGTTCGGGACCGAGCCTTCTTGCACCGCTTGCGATCTCATCGGTCACAGACTGGAGCCGGCATGCAACGAACTCCCAGTACCCGAGAAGGGTCCTGCCTCCTGCAACACTTGCTTGCCATTGAGCTCGGGTTACCTCAGGGTGCTGGCCGTCAGACCCTCCTTGTGAGTGCCGGCGAATGAGATCCGCTACCGTCGGTACGAAGGTATCCTCCACCACGTCCGCCGAGGCCCGACCGAGCTCAGCATCTCTCTGACTCGCTTTCAACCTGCCACCCCACTCGAAGTTGCGTGGTTTCGGGGAGCTTGGACAATCGGGTTCAGCGCCTCCAGGCCTTGTTCGATACACCCCGTCGCAGCCCTCACATGCTGGTCCTGGCACGGGAGCCGCTCAAGGTGAGCCAAGGCGCTCTTCAGGCTGTCGGCAACACCGGAGCGCACCTCCCCCTCTACGAGGTATTCCTTGCGGATCCTGCCGGGGGACACATTGAACACGCTACAGAAAACGGCCAGCGGCCTTGGCCCAATTGGCGATTTGTTCATGTACTGGGAGAAGGTGTTCTGTCTCCAGTTAACCTTGCAGCGCGGGTTGATGACCTCATCCACGAAGCGCCGCTGGCTCATTCCCTGCTGCCCGGGCTTGAGGTTGGCATTGTATTCGTCACGGTAGGCTTCCCACAGGCTCCGCAGCTCCGCGTTTGCACGGCGATTCAACTCATCGGTCGCGGCCTTCTTGACCGCCTTAGCGTCACCTGCCACGCCTGTCGGCTGGGCCGAGAGTTTAGCAAGCTCTGGCGCGGAGAGCTTCGCCAGATCAGGCCCTTCCTTTGGCGCATCACAATCCTTGACTCTGCTCATGCGTTTTCTCCATGCGCAAACTTGATCTCAACAGTTCCCCTTCGGGAAGGGGCCGGGGGGGCTGCCCTTGGGCTCGGTCTCCCTGGGCAGCCCCTGAATCCTGGATTAGAACGGGATGTCATCATCGAAATCATCGCCAGGCCCGGCGAATCCACCTCCCTGGTTCTGGCCGCCCTGGCCCTGGCCCTGGCCCTGGCCCTGGCCCTGGCCCTGGCCCTGGCCCTGGCCCTGGCCACCCTGGTGCTGGCCACCCTGGTGCTGATCAGCGCGCTGCTGGCCACCCTGGCCGCCCGCTTGGGCTTCTTCCTGCTTACCCCAGGCCAGAACATCAACGCCGCCGCGGCCCACGAGCATCAATTCAGTGCGATCGTCTCGCTTACGCTCTTGAATGGAGACTTCGACTGAAATGGTATTACCGACCCGAAAGGTGGTGTCCTTCATACGATCAAAACCACCTTTGTCCTTGAAGAAGGACACGGTTACCCAGTGGTCCTTCTCAACCCGCTCATTGGTGTCGCGGCTGACGAAGCTGCTGTTGCGCACGATGCGAACATTGCATGCGTCTTTCTGCTCATTGACGGAGTTCACACGGCAAGCGCCGACGCGTCCAACAATAGGTGCCTTGTGCATGATTTTCCCCTGCTGCTAGTGATGACGGGCCCGGTCGCTGACCTAGCCACTGTAATAACAGTATACCGTTACTTGCCTGCCATGTCAATATTATACTGTATTTTAATTATATTGGTCGACTTTACGCTGCGGCCTTCACCGCTTGAATAATGCGGCAGCCGGCTTCCGGCGGGACCGCGTTACCCGTCAGGTGAATGGTTGCCTTGCCACTGCGAGGCCGCTGGGTGTCTGCAGGGAAGGTTTGCGCGGCCATGTTCTCCTCGGGGGTCAGCATCCGCATGTAAGGTCCGTCAACCACCGCCCAACGGGCCCGGGTGACGATCGTCCCGATGGGTCGGTCCAGGCTGCGACCCGTCTTTCCGCTTCCATTGCCATAATAGGGCATCACAAACCGGTCGCCGAACTGCTTCCGCCCGTTGCGCACCCGGTCCAGGGTATTTTTGGCCCGACCAGGCTTTTCCACCAGAGACCAGCGTCCGCTGTCAAAGTCGACAAAACTTCGAGCGGTGCGGTGCTGGTGCTCGGGCAGCAGGAGGTGCGCAGGGAGCTTTTCGAACAGAGGGGCTTTACTGCGGGTGTAGATCGCAAACAGCCGGATGCGATTCTGTGGGATGCCGAGGTCCGCGCAATCGACTACGTGCGACGAGCCCACGTACCCCAGGGCCTCCATCGCCATGTTCCATGCGGGATAGAGCGACCATTCGAGGAAGTGCGGTACATTCTCCACGATGACGACTTCGGGGCGATGATACTCTGCTGCAGTGACAACGGCCCACGCCGTTGATCTCGATGCATCGTGCTGGGGATTGTCCGCCGGCTTACCGCGAGCCGGGGAATGGCCATGGCAGCATGGCGAGGCAAGGAGAACATCGTGGCTGGGAACGCGCGACCAATCTGCCTGGTGCAGATCCTGGCAGACATGCTCCGTGTCGGGATGATTACGCATGTGCCAATTCACGGCCTCGGGCCAGTGGTTGGCCGCCCAAAGCACCTGGGCACCAGCCATCTTGGCACCGGTAGACCAGCCGCCAAAGCCCGCAAACAGATCGATAACCTGCATGACACCCCTCCCCGCTTTTTGATAGCACCAGAGGTGCCGGATATACCATTTAATATATCGTTTTTTATTTCTTTTGTCAAGTTGCGGGCAGACCAAAAGCCCGCCGAAGCGGCGGGCATAAAGAGGCGGGCGGGGCTTGGGAAAAGAGGCTAGTGCAGCGTCCCGGCCTTCTTGCCTTGACTCTGGGCCGCGTCAAGGAGAATCGAGCCGCCTTTGGTGCGACGGGCCGCCTTGGATGCTTGGGAGATCGATTCGCCGACGCGATCGAGCCCGCGACGCTCCTCTTCGTGCTCGAGGGGCTCGGTGACTTTGAAAAGATTCTTTCTGGGTTTCGGACTGTAAAGAAGGGTTCTGATGTGCTGGGCGGTGGATATGGCCTGGGCTGCCCAAATGCCGCGGTTCTCGGGAGTCCCCAAGCCGGGCTGCATGATTGCTTGGCCTCTATCCAGCAAGGCCAGCGACTCGGTCAGCCCCTCGCCCATTTTCTGGAGGACGCGGACAACTTCAACGCCAGAAATATTGAACAATTGGGTTTCGTCACTGCAAGGAATCCCCAGGTTGTTGAGGAATTCTATTACTTCCTCAAGACTCTCTGGCGGTCGATCAAAGGTTGGCATGCCCCTCTCCAGTATTTGTTTTTTACGACGCCCCGATCCTCATTCAAGACAGCTCGATTATATGACCTATTTCACAAATTTCAACAAAGTGTAGGTATCTTTACCTATTTTTTTTGGCCGCTGTCAACCATTTGTACCAGGGCGCTTTTCTCGGTAAACAGTCGCCGTCTTTATCGGCCACAGGGCGCACACCTGAAGGGCCTGACCGAAAATAGTTATTTTATGGTATAATAGGCAAATATATCAATACTTTTCACCAGGAGGTATCGCCATGGCAGAGGCTGTCGCCAGATTGCAATGTGGGCGCTATGACGAACGCCAATTCGTCCTGACATTGTATCCTAGCGAGGATGAAGGACGAAGCTTCCCTGCCCGCCTGCACGAGCCAGGCCGCCCTACCCGCTCGATGTTTGCGGTTCTCCGTGAGCGTGGCGACGACCGCTGGTTTGAGCTCAAGGGCCCTATCCGCACCTACGACGAAAATGGCAATTTCGTGCTTCGCTATTGCCAGAACAAAGCCGGAGAGCTCGTTGATGCGCAGGGAGTGGTGGTCTCCGACCCCGCCTGGGCAGCTCAGGACTATGAGGTGGTTCGTAACCGCCGCACCTCCGAGGTCGTTCTAGGCACCCTGGGCCGGGTGAGTGTATTGCCCCCGCCGCCTGAGGGCCGATCCGACCAACCACCCACCTGCCACCTCCACCTTATTCGGGACTACGAAGCGAGGGCACTGGCCCAGGACGCCGCACGACTCAAAATGACGGAAAGGGGCTCCGACACCTACAAATTTGTCATGGAGCGAATTAAGAGCCAGCGTGCTGCGCTGGAGAAAGACCCGTCCGCAAACCTTCACGCGTCCATGGCTATAGTCACAGGAGTAAGCTTCTTCCGGGGGCAAGGGTTCGGTCTTCAAGGCAGTGACCCTGACACTTCCCCAGCTCCAGAAATGGCGGGGCCATAACAATGACCTTGATTAAATGAATATTTAACGGTATATTAATTGCGATTTTGGCAATCGGGGACTCCCATGCAGAACCCATGCTCCATGTCGCTTTCAGACCATGTTCGTCAAGGCATAGCTTCCGTCTTGATCCTTATCCTTGGCGTAGCTTGGCAGCTTCCCTTTGCCAACCCTCAGCTCACGGCGCCACCGGCGAAAAAGCACAAAATGGTTCAGGTTGAGCCTCGTATCGAGCTGCCAGTTCCCGCGCATGTGCAGGCGCGGCGGGATCGCAGGACCAAGCTCAGCGCCGCCTTGACCTCAGCCTATGGCGTCGCCGAGGCCAGCGCGACCGAATTCGCCGGGTGGATCGATGCTTCAGCGGAATATCACTCAATCTCTGCGGAGTTGCTGTCTGCACTTGTCATGACAGAGAGCAGCTTTCGCCGGTCGGCACGATCCTCGGTTGGCGCCATTGGACCGGCCCAGGTTCGCCCCGTCTTTTGGAAGGACGTTTGCCTGGTGGATCTACGGAACCCAGCGGACAATATCTGGTGCGCCGGAAAGATACTGTCGGAATACCGCGCCTCGTGCGCAGGCAACATGCGATGCGCCACACAAGCCTACAATGTCGGCCCTTCAAACCTGTCCCGCCAAGAATTCCGAGGCGCCCGCAGGCGCTACCAGGCCAAGATCGACCGATATCGCGCCCAGCTCAATGACCAACTAGGCATGCGTCTAGCCAGCCAGTAAACTAGCGGCCGCCGGCCTTCATGCCACTTAAACTAGGTAGCAGTACATGACCGCCTTGCAGTATAGCTCTCCACGGCCCGAGCTTCGTGTCTTTCAGAAAAGCTTCAACCCCGTTGCCCTCCAGGAACCGATGACCTTGGCCAGCGGTATGCAGGCCTGGGTCGTCGAGCGAATATCCGGTCGCTCCGTCGGGAAGGAAATGGTTTGCCTGTCCTCCTCCCTCCTCCTCCTGGACGACGCTCTTCCAGAGGAAAGCGCTGACGCTGAAGACCTGCAGTCGTTTTTGCGACAACACAATTGGCCCGTCCGTCTCGTGAGTTCGGTGGCCGGGGTTTCCGTGGTTCCTGTCGACTCCCAACGCCGCCTCCATCTTGCACCATCGACCGCCAGCGCCGATCGCTGGCGGCGCCTAAACCAGCTGGTGCTGGCGGCCCCGGGCCCATAGCGGCGCCGACGGCGGGCGACCCGGCCATCGTTGACCCGCCTCCCCTCCACCCTTTTAAATGGAAGGTTCACCCCCCTGCCCGACGGAATGGCGCATGTGTGGACGCTACCAACTCACTTCTGACCCTCGCCTCACGAGACTGCTACGTCCCAGCTCCCGCACCTATGAAGGGCCCTTTACAGCGCGCCGGCTGTGGAACATCCACCCCGGAATGAGGGTGCCAACCTTCTTCAAAGAAGGTGATCGCGTCTGGCTTGAGCCATTCCTGTGGGGCTGGACCACGCATTCAGGAGCCAGAACCAAACGCTTCCCCAACTTGCGGAGCGAGACAGCAGGTTCGCGCGGGGACCTCCATGAGCGCCGGTGCCTGATTCCGGCGACCGGGTTCTACGAGTGGCTACGCAAGGAGGACGGCCAGAAGCAGCCCTACCTTATCCGCCTCCGGGAAACTCGCGGCATGTTCTTCATGGCCGGCCTATGGGCGCCCTGGGAAAGCCCGAGGGGCGTAACGCGCACGATGGCCATCCTGACCAGCGAACCTAACGGCCTTATTGCAAAGATACATTCACGCCAGCCTGTCATCCTGGATGAGCAAGCAGGCCTGAAATGGCTCGACCGGTTCGACCCGGCCCTTTTTGAACCGATACACCGGGGTAAGCTGGAGGCCACGCCTGTCAGCTCGGTGATCAACAACCCCAAGAACAACGATGAACGCGCAGTGGTGCCGATCGCGCCGGAGGGCCCGCCACTCTGGTAGCCTGAGCGCCAGGCATGGGGTTCGAGATCGTATTTATATTTATTTTATGGTATATTATTATCACTCATGCCCTGATTTCCCGCGCTGGTCAGTTGCGGTCCAGGCGCACTTCCCAAAGCACGCTCAAGGATGTGGCCCATGAATCCAACCCAAGAACAGGACCAGATCGTCAGCACCGCGGTTGCGGGCCGAAGCATCAAGGTTGAGGCGCTTTCTGGGAGTGGCAAAACCTCATCGCAGGTGATGATCGCCGATGCCAAGCCAACGCGTGAGCGAGGGCTCTATCTCTCGTTTAACAAGGCCATCGCCACAGAGGCAGCCCGCAAGTTCCCGCGCAGCGTTATATCAAGCACCATCCATTCCCAGGCATTCCGTGCGTTGGGCAAGAAATTCAGCCATCGCCTCGAAGGTTCTGCAGGCGGCCGCCTGAGTCCGATGCGGCTGCTCAATGAGTACAAGTACACCGGCATCGGAGGCCTGCCAGCCCTTACTCGCGCTGGGTTTGTGCTCAAGACGCTGACGAACTTTCTGGCAACGCCGCAGGAGGAGCCGACGTCATCCAACGTCCCAATGAAGGAGCTTCGCCGCCGACGCACAAAAGAATCCTGGAATGACCGCGATCTGGAGGACCTCGCGCGCTCGATTGCTATGGATGCGGCTCGCGCGTGGCAGGACATGTGCCGCGAAGGAAGTCGGCTTCCCATGAGCCACGATGGCTATCTGAAGCTCTGGGTGGATAGCAACCCAACGCTTCCGTACGACTACATCTTGCTCGATGAGGCGCAGGATGCGTCGCTGCTAATGCTCAAACTCATCGAGAATCAGTCGGCTCAGAAAATCCTGGTTGGTGACCGCAACCAGCAGATCTATGAATGGCGCGGTGCCGTGAACATCATGCAGCGCCTCGACATGGAGACGCTGTACCTGACCCAATCGTTCCGTTTCGGCGATCGGATCGCCAGCGCAGCAAACCCCCTCCTACATTTTCTTGAAAGCCCGCGGCTCATCCGCGGCTTCGAGTGCGACCGTTCAGGCCTGCCGGTCACCCGGGCGATGCTCTTTCGGACTAACGGCGGCGTGTTCACTGATCTGGTGGAGCGTACGCTCTCCGGCAACCAGGCTGTGCATGTCGAGGGCGGGGTCCAGGACCTACGGTCTATGGTCAAAGGCGTAGAAAGCCTTATGGCGGGCCACACTACACTCCACCCGGACTTCATTGGCTTTGACAACTGGGACGACTACCGGGAGGCCAGCGAGGAGTTCAATGCGCCGGCGGAGATGCGCCTTCTCGTGAAGGTGGTCGATGAGCACGGACTGGGTCAGATCACGAAGGCCTTGGAGCATGCTGCCAATGTCACCCAAGAGGAGGCCCACCTGACCCTCTCCACGGCCCACAAAAGCAAGGGCCGCGAATGGACCCATGTAGGGGTCGGTGATGACTTTGAGCTGCCCTGCGCCAACCCTCTGGCGGATGACGGGCCCTTTAAGGCTGAGGAGGTTCGGCTCCAGTACGTCGCTCTGACTCGCGCACAGGTTGAACTGTACGGTGCTCGGACCATGGTCGAAACCTATGCTCAGCGCGCCGAACTTGTTGAGCGTCTTGGCCGCCTCACGCCGCAATCAACACCGTCTGAGTCCGTTCCCCTGAAGACAACTGGTATCAGCGGTATGAGCGACGACCAGGCCACCCGGGTGCTGAACCAGCTCAGTGCCGAGGAGCGTCAGCACCTTGATTCCCGGCTGCGGGATTTAGCCAAAGGGACCGAGGGTGATTGTCCTCGAGAAGCCTCCGTCGATAACGGCAATCGGGCCATGGAACCAGGCATTCAATAAGGCTAAATTCTTGACTTATTAATTAGGTGTGTATATAATTATTCCCAATACGAAACGGGAGGAAATGCATGCTCACCGAACAAGACCGGGCTCTTCACAAACAGTACGAGAATGACGTTCAGCAGTGTCACACCCGGGCCACGGCCGCCGATGAAGCTTTTGACGCCGTTGCCGCAGTTCTTGCTGACTACGGCCTGAAGGCAAAAAACGACGATCCTGCTGAGGCCCTCGTGGCTGCACTGCATCGCTTCATTGTTGAATCGGAGGCCGCGTGAGTTTTGGCGCGCCTTTGAACAACCCGACGCGCTACCAGGTTCGCATTTTCGTGAGGCGCAGGCCCGATGGCCCGGGAGATGAAACTTATGCCACCGGCAACGCCAACACGGCTTCGCGCAGTGCATGCCGTGATATCGAGGCCGGTGGTGACGGCTCCTGGGCTGTCGTGGTGGACACAGAGACCGGCGAAGGGGCCTGTTTCGAACAGGCAGACGGCCAGGGGCACCCCCGCGGCCCCTGGCCGCCCTGAAGGCGGGGCAACCCGCCAGTCAACCACAGAACAACGAACCCCCTGGACCCTTCCGCCAAAGGCGGGCACCGATAGAGGAAAAGAGAATGGATAATGCTGATCGCATTGAGCATGCAAACCAGGCCATAGAGGATTTCATGGTTTCCGGAGGCCTCCCGGCAACTAAGGAGGCCCTGATTGATACGGTAACGAACCTCCGACACTACTGTTCGGAGCATGAAGTTGATTTTCTCGAGCTACCGGTCGGCACCGGCCTTTCTGAGTTTGCAATCAAGCTCTCTCAGCAGGCACTTAAGCTCGACCTTTCCTGGGATGACGTCCTGTTGATGTCGGAAGTCAACTATGAGGAGGAAGCCGTTCAGGAAAAGAAGGAGTCGGTGTATGTTGTCGCCCTCCAGGAGGTGGTTTACCGCGATGTCTTTTACGCGGTCTCAGCCGCTAGCGAGGAGGAGGCACGCGAGCTGGCTGGGTCGGGGGAAACCCTGCGAGAGCACCGCGATCCTCTGGAGGCGAGCGTCCAAGAGCGAATCCTTGATCCAAATCGGGGCCCTTGGCTTCTCGGTGAGGTTCCTGCCGATGAGGGGTGCCCGTTCAGCGCTGCAGACTTCGAGGCTCGCAGCTCTTTTAACCGGGATGAGTTCCACGACTTTGTGGTGGCTCATGGCCTCGGCGCTCCCACAGAGGAAGGCTATGAAGTCGGCGAGCGTCTTATGGCCTCCGGCGATGATAATTCAACGGCGAGTTTTGAAGTGGTGTCCCGGGGGTTAACGCGGAACCCTGAGGTCGACGCTGAAGTCCGGGAGCCGGGGCTTGACAGCGGCATGGAGCCCTCCTAACCCTGGGCGTATTGCCTGAGCACTCGAGTATCGAATCCTGCTAGCTGGACCTAGTCTGGCTAGCTCTTCCCCACGACCCAGAGGGTACACCAATGGCAGAACGTCTTTCTCCAACGATGCTGGCGGTCCTGGCCCGGCTCAAAGCAGGCGATGGCAGATTAGTCCCGTTGAGGGGCGGCTTTTGGTTGCCGGGGGATGTCGCGGCCGAGGTGCCTCAGGAGGGGGAGGTGTGGTTTGACCGATCCCTTGCTGAATTCGGTGCCAAGGTGGGCACTCGGACTGTGCAGGGCCTGGTCGACCGCGGCCTGCTTCGTGCATGTGAACCCGGCTTTGACTCCCGGCGCTCACCGCTAAGAGTGCACTCCCTCACGGAACAGGCGGCTGATCACGGTTAATAGGGTCACCTCTCCGGCCGGGGTTATCCCATCCCCGGCTCGGGGGTAGCCACGGTGCTCGGCGCGGCTCTGTCAGCCTCCATCGCCTGCTTCGTCTTGGTCCACCGCCGCGAGAAGGTTCGCGGATGGCATTCGCCGACCAAGCCATAGATCTGCCCGGCAGCACCGGCTTTCGAATCAACTTTGAACGCCGTCTTTTCCCCACCCGCTTCACCGAGCATCTCCATGATTTCCGGGGTTGCCGCAACTCGAAGGTCGATCATCCTGACCTTAGGCGCCTCCACCTCCAGATCCGACTCTCTGCCAGCACGCACGGCACGAAGCTGGTACACGAACGGGCTTTCCGGCCCTCGCGACAACTCGAAAAAGACCGTTGCGTCCCTATCCTCTGGAACAAGAGATTTGAGCTTGGTGGCCCTCAATGAGGTATGTTGCCTTGGATTGATGCCGAGCAAGTCGTGCATGGCGTTGAAAAACTCGACCCGCCGCGGCACCCTTCCTTCCGGCTCCTTCGTCGTTTTCGCGATTTCTTGGGCCGCGTCACGAGTGATCTGTCGGATATCCCCCTCGTTTACTCCCGTGCACCGGATACGATAAAACTGACAGGCCTCATCAAGGGTGGAGAGAACGTCACCAGGTACGTCGGAGCCGTTGCAGCGAACCAGATAGGTGCCGCATCCGTTCGATTTCAGCACCCATATGTAGGTGTCCCCCGCCTGGGATTCGTTGACCAGCTCGTCGTGGTCAAGCTTATACAGATCCTCCTGATAGTGGGTGAAGAACGCAACGTTCCTGCCTGCAGTACGCTCGCGCTCGGTTTCGGCGATCTCTTTGAGTTCCTCATACAGGGTCATTCCAGGCTCCTACTCGGCAGGTCTTCTGTATTACCTTCTGTATTATTATAGCTTTTTTTATCTCTTTAGCATATCGCGCCAGCCACACCATTTTATTTACGGTATATTATTGACTAACCAATTAGGTGTGTATATAATATTTAGCCAGAATCGCCGACCGGATACCTGGCTGGCAGACGGACATTACCAAGTGCTGGAGGTTTTATGTCTAATTCCGATCAGGGGCAGTACTTCCTTTGCCGGGCGTATGAGGCGGGGAAGACAAAGCAGTCATCGGGGACCATGCAACGCACCTTCCTGATGAAGTGCGGCCTGCAACAACGGCCCCGTGAGCAACTGGCAACCATCTGCCAGTCCGTGCGAGGGCACCTGAGCATCGATTTTGCGACGCACAAGCAACTGAGCCCCGCGGAATTCAACACACTCTCTGCCCATCTTGAGGTCTTCCCGTAGCCGCTATCGGGCGAAGGGGCAGTGTTCCACCGGGAGGTTTTCTTGACCAAGAGTAACGACAAACAACCTGTCGCCGGCAGTGCCCCGATTCACTGCCGGCCGGTAGCGAGCGCTGGGTGGACTTCCTACCGATGTCGTTCCCGCTTCGGGTGGATAATGATCGGCGCGAATGATGATGAGGAGGCTTGGCGTGAGGCGCTGCGCTCATCACCTGCACCGGACCCAGATACCCTTCAGGTCTGGGATGGGGTGCGCTATGTTGACGCCAGGCTCACCCCAAAACACTCGGAGCGGCAGGCAATGAACCAGTCCGAACACTATCAGGACCCTCCGGTCTTTTGCCCATATTGCGGTGCATGCATGGAGCCCTTCATGGGCCCGGAGGATGGCCCGGCAACGTCCTGGGCACACCCCAAGGCCCCTGATTGCAAATGGTCAGAGCATGAGAACCTCTCCAACCGAAGGGTCGCGGCTGCGCGGGCGGCTGCCCGCCGAAAACACGCTCCTGGCTGAGGTCTTAATTGACCGCCTAATTTGGTGTGTATATAATTTGACCTATCGCATACTCCCTTTTCCAGCTGGTGCTGGCGGGGAGAAGCTGATGGGTCGGCAGGTCCGGAACTATATTTCTGGATTGTACGAACTCGGATACTTTTGGACGCAAGCGACATGAGATCGAAAGAGAGACTGCCAGAACCGGTTGCCCGGGTTGGCCAAGAGGTGCGATGGGCCAGCCAAGCCGCCGGCTCCACACGTACGAAAACAGGTTTCGTCGTCGCCACCGCTCATAACGCCGGTGCCGCGACCCTGACACCCGTCGCCTTCGCCCGGCGGGAATTTCCAGGCCATAAGCTGCAGTTTGACGGCCTCAGATGGCCCGCAAACGGGATTCTGGTGGAGGTACACACTGGTTATACGGCTCGGGCCAAGCCCCGCCTCTACATGCCGTCCGCAGCCATTCAGATTCTTCCGGATCGGAACTCAACGGAGAGTTCATCATGAGCAAGACACAAAAGGTCTCGAAAAAAAGTGAGAAGTCTGCGTCGGGCGCCGGCCGGCCAACGATTATTGAGGGGGGAGGCTCTCGCAAGAACGTCATTCTCTCCCCCGAATCAATCAGGAAGGCGAAGATTATTGGAGACAACCAAACAAGCCAAGGGATCCGGCGGGCAGTCGAGGCGATCCCTGTCGATGAAGACTCCCTGGCAACCATCTTGAGCGTTGGCGAAGGTGACTTCCAGCTGGGGCTCGAGCGTCTGATCAGAACGGGACTTCGTGAAGCCCAAAACACCCCTGGGTCCTGGCTGTCTCAGGTTAACGACGGTTGAGAGTCGGATCTCAGCTGGGCCACAGATGGACGATATGGAATATGGGGTTTGGCAACTTCCTTTCGCGGTGGGTTTCTAGCAGTTTCGCTGGCATACTAACGGCCTCCGTCGTGTTCTCGCCGTTTATCATCGTTTCCTACATATGGCTCCCGAAGTTACTTTCAGCATCTATCTTGGCCTGGGTAACATGCCTATTCGGCTCATTGCTCGTAGGGCTACCGAGAACAGCTAGGGGGGCGCGTAGAAAGGATTCCAGAGGCCCGACCGTCGAGCACATTCGCATCAGGGAAGACGGCAAAAAAGAGGTATGCCAGATCGGTCGAACCGGTTATGGCAAGGGGCACGCTCCAGACGCTGGGCATAAACCTCTTCGCATGATCGACAACGATCCGTCGGCTGACCGAACGCCTGATGAGTAAGGCCTAACGCCTTCCCATCAGGTTATCCAGAGCTGAAAGGTTTGGCCGCAAGGGATCCTTGACCCCGGCCTGACGGCCGGAAGATGCTGCCATTTCGTCTTCTGGTCGGTCGCGGTCAAACTCCCCCTCTTCAATTCCCAGCGCCGTGGCGAGCCCGGTTTTTTCCAGGATATAGGCGACCGGCACCAAGGGCAGGAGCATCACCTGCGCAGGCACCCTAACCCACCGCACTGTCTTTTCTCTTAGTCTCTTCATCCCGCAGACCGCCCTTCTAGATCGTTGCTTGCTGGCCCCATGGAGGATAGCACCCTGTATGGAAAATACATATTTTGCGGCATATTATTGACTTTATAAATAGGTGTGTATATAATTAAGGAACATCAACGGACCCAGGACTCACCATGAGCTACTCCGCCAGCATCAAAACCCGGCGCACGGGGAAAACAGATCACCAGACCTCAGGCCTGGGGTCGATCCATTCCGCCCTAACCTGGGCGCACCGCCAAGGCGTTGTCGGGCACGATGTTCTGGGCGAGATCACTCGCTCCGCGGACAGCGCCACGTTCCGGCTGGAAAACAGTCACACAGGCGAGCCTGCGGTTCTCGAGTTACAGAGAACCCGCAACCCCGACAGAAGCTAGAAACCCTGGATCGACCCGCTGGGCCGGCGCAGTCGGCCCAGGAGCCCCCCCCGACAATCTTGATGGACACAGGACCGAACCACATGACCAATACCACCATGTCAGCCCTCGCCAGAGCCGAGTCTTTCGTCGCCGGCTTCGTTGACGATGAGTCACAGGAAGGGATCGACGAGATTCTAGCCGAGCTCCGATCAGCTCAGGCCATCGAGCGCTCTGCGGCCCCTATCGAAGCCCTGCAGGCACTGGATGCCGAGAGCTGGCTTGACAGCGACCCCTCCGACACGGGGGGCCTGAGCAGTGCCAAGGCCCAGGCCCGGGCCGCCCTCTCGGTGGATGCCCCCTCCCCGCTTCACGGCGACAAGGCTCAGGGTGGGCTCTCCGCGGCCGTGTCCGCCAGCATCATCGACGCCCTCCGGATCAGCCGTCAGTTCGTGCAGGTTGCCGCCTCGACCACCGACGACGCGCTTATGCGTACGGCGGTCAACAACGACCTGGCCAAGATCGATGCCGCCATCGCCGCTGGTGAGGCCGAGCTTTCCCGGTAACAGCAAGCCCCGGCCGGGGCTCGACACCACCTCTCGTGGCGTGCAACTCTATGCGCTTAGGGAGGCTCGGTGTGTTTCGGGCCACCTATCTCGGGGCCAAATCAGAACCAGAACTTCAATAAAATCGTTGAGGGAATGACGATGCATCAAGCAGCGATCGCGTTCGAGCGGGCGGAGGCCCTGCCGAACCGTGAGGCCTGGGGCCTCAAACAGCTTTTCCACTTCACTCATAGTGCCTTCGTGCTGGTCAGCGATGATCGCTGGCTCATTCACATCGGGGCTGCGAAGGCCTCCCGCATAGCGGGCCTTTCCGAGGCTAAGTTTCCGGAGTTCCTGGGTCTTCTGGACCTTGCTTGGGAGCGCGGCAGCGCCTGGCTCATGTTCGAGGGTACAGCGCGGATTACAGAGCGGGGATTCTCCCCTATCGCGTCTGGAGCGCCGTAGCAGGGAGCGTTCGTGGTTCGGTGAATTACCGACGGCTAACCTGGGCTAACCTGGGTTACCTCGAACTGGGCGCCGGCGTAAGCGGCATTGCATAACCACACCTGTTCATTGCCTCTGTAGAAGCGTGCGGTGCCCTTGGCGATAACCATACGAGCCTCAGGCCAAACCGCACCATGCCCGTTGGCCGCGGCGGCGAGGGCCGACCTCTCGCGACACTTGGCCAGGTACACGCCATCCTCCAAGACGTTGCTGCTCCTCATGCTGCTCACGCTAGCCTCAGCCCTCTTCCCGGGCAACGTCGCTCATTGAGTAATCGCCGGCGTCCCAGCGAGCCAGGTGATCAGGGCATGAGCTGCAGACACCTTTGCCAACCAGGGCATCAACCCGAAGCCAGCTGCAGGGATCTCCTCCCGCCTCATTGCAGCAGGCGTTCAGATCGTCGCACCCGCATCCAATACACTCTGCGATATCGATATCAATCATTTCCTCTCCCCGTCTTGGCAGACCCGTTCGTGGCCCTTAAGCCTATCTTTCACCCATTCGGTGCGTTGGCCTGGCGTGGCTGCGAGTACCCAGCCATACAGGTCGCCGCCGTGTGTCTCTGTATCGCGCTGCAGCTCACGCATGAAGGCGCCCAGGGACTTGCCCTCCAGGCCGGTCAGCCCAGCTACGATAACCCCATTGAAGACGGCCTTCGCACTCTTCCGGCGGGCGTGCTCCGCTTCCGCACCCGCCAACTCGGCAGCGAAGGCTGGGAAGCGCTTCCTGGCACGTTCGAGGTGGCTAAGGTAGCCCAGGCCGGCTTTCGCCCCCGGGCCGACCTGTTCAGCCTTCAGGTGGGCCAGAAATTTAGTGTAGGTGGGGCGCTTCGCATCTCTGATCCGCGCCCTGTGCGGCCGATTCTCCATCAGGAACGCTTCTGGCTCGAAGTATGGGGAGGAGGCGGCATATCGAAAAACATCTTCCAGGGTGGCAAATCCCTCAGCATGGCGTCGAGCCTCAAACCCCAGGAAGCAGAGTGCTTCGGCGAAATCACGAGTGAGAACCAGCTCCGCGACCTTGTAGCTTCCGTCTCGCAGGACGTAGCGCAGGCCGTTGTGCCCGAATTTAAGCCCCAATCGGTGGGCCGTTCGGCCAATGAGGTTGCCCAGGTCATTGTAGGCAAAATAGCGTTCAGCGAAGCTGAAATCTTCAGGTGGCTGAAACAGCAGATCCACCTGAAAATCGCCCCACCCCACCGACCAGACCGGCCCATTGCGCACCACCTCGACGACACCCATGCCCTCGAGCGCCGACTCAAGGCGCCGTTTGGCATCGGTATTTTCAACCACGACGTCGAGATCGCCGTGGTCCGGCTTGCTGGCGTAGGACACAACAGGGGCTATCCGGAGATCGGGCAAGCAGTGGCGTAACGCGAGGCAGACCTCGCCGGTCAACACCTCATACTCATCAGCCCGATAGCGCCGCGTAGCGGTATTCTTTAGAGCTCGGCCACCCACGAGTGCCCCCTCAACCGGTCCCGGTTCGTATCGTCGATGCGCCGCTCAATTGCTAGGCGCATCCACTTCCTCAACCTTCGCGTGGAAGCGGGTCAGGGCGTCGGCCACGATGGGAATCTTGTCCAGCCCGAGCCCTGCTGGCACGCTGAGCGTCACGCTGGGCGGAGCGTCGGTAAACAGTGTCGCAATCGCGATCCGGACTTCTTCATTCTTGAGCTTCTTGCCCCGCCCTCTGGGAATGGTGACGAAGGCGGTGACGGTACCGCGGACGTTGCCCGAGGGTTCGGAAAACAACGTGGCGGTGATTTCGGCATCTCCGGTTCCTGCAACCGAGTGATTTGGCTGAGGCTGGTGATGGTCTACGTCAAGCTTACCGGTAAGGTGCTTAACTGCCTCATCAGGGCTAAGGCCCCGGGTCCACGCCTGCTTTAGGTAGAAGTCTTGAGCTTCCACAAGGCCGCTCGCATCTGAATAGGAAAGCTTCAGGTCTTCCGCGAGAGCCTCGGTCACCGCCCTCTCCCACGTCGCGTGCGCGCCCATCTGCTGCTTGTTCTCGTGACTCATGGCCTTCCCTTTCGTCATCCGTGCGACTTCTAGGCTGCATTGTATTACTCTAGAGTAATACTGTCAAGGCTTCACATAGGCCTCGCGAACCATACGGTCGCCGTCCGCATAGCGCTTGACCGTCAAATGGACGGTGCTCCGGCTGGCTCCTGTTTCCCGCCTCGCCTCGGCCTGGGACAGCCCATCGACCAGAACGCGTCGGGCCGCACGGTTCCCCGGCGACTCAGGGTCCCCTCGCATCAGCTTTACCAATGTGTCGTATTGTTCCGAGGTCATCTAGTTCCGCCCGCCGCCTGCGATCTCGCCTTTCCTTATTGCCATAATATGATTGTGATTGGCAACGCTGCGTTGCTCCAGTTGCTTTATCCTCTCGCTCTGGGCTTCGCAGAGCCTTGTAAGGCGCTCCTGTTCCTTCAGGGCTGCGTTAATGGTGTTTTTAACACCGTCGGGGTCGCTCACCCTCGCCATGACCCGGACCAGCAGCCAGGTTTCGCGTTCCTCGTCTCGCCTTTGGCGCCAGGGCGCCGCTGCGGCCTTAAACGTCCCGGAGTTCTGGGATTCGGCCACAGGCCCCAGTACCGCCCTCACCTGGCCACGCGCTCCGACGTAGAGAAGCCCCCACCTGGGAGGCACTTCCCCGGGGCTGATCATTCCCTCAGGACACATGAAGTACCGATACATCCCCATTCCTTCGCCTTCGGCGCGGTGCGATTTCTTGGCATCCGCCAGGAAGTCGCTTCTGGAGACCTTCACCTCGACCACTACGGTTTCCGTGGAGTCCGACACAGCCCGGAACCCGATGGCGTCCGGGATCTCTCCGCGCCATCCTGACCGGCACTCAGACAAAGCGACCTGGCATCCGTGACCGCCCTTGCTGTTCGGCCGTTGCAGCCATTTCTTCGCGATCAGGCACAGCTCTTTGTGCGTCATTAGGCCCTCGTGATTGCCCTTTGGCAGAGCTCAATTTACACCTACTCGACTTTTTATTCGATATATTATTTACTTTTGCTTTAGGTGTGTATATATTTACATGCCCACTTCAAGCTCCGGAGACCTTATGAGGGATGGCATCCAGGTGCAGCCGAGGACGTACCGCTACCCAACGTCGATCCTCTGGATCAATAATGGCTGGCGCGAAATCACCGCAAAGAGTGTCGAGGACGCTCTGGCGACGATTAATGCACGTTACAGCAGCAGCTCTTTTGGCGCGGAGAACCTTCAAGTCCTTGTTGGTGGGGAATGGCGGTGGGCAACGGAAACGCTTTCCAGCTAGAGCGCCTTTGCCCACGACGAACATGAGGTTGCACCCACACCCCAAGAGGAAACAGCATCTTGCCACCGCACCCCGAGCCTGTACGCCGCGCCCTCACAATCGCCTTGGCCAAATTCCGCTCCGCGGATCGCACGACCCTGTGGCTTCTTCTTACCGTGGTCATCATCGCCGTCGTTGACGTTTTCCGCGGCGACTTCCTGGCTTGGTAAGACGCCCTTCCATTCAGCTCAGATCATTTATTTTACGGCATATTATTGACATGTGAATTAAGTGTGTATATAATTATCCCATTGAATAACGGCGTGCCTGATCTGCCTTCAGCGTGCGCCAAACATTGTGTCATGGGGATGTTTATGCAAGCTGAACTGCTCGATACCGAAGACTTCTTCGCGCCGGCGCCGACCGACCTTTTCTCCAATCTCATGGCCCAGTACGACGCTCGGCTCGCGTCGATCCATGAGGTTATCGCGATGCTTAACGACACTCACCGGGGTGTCCTTCACTACTTCGCGGAACTTGACCGCAACGGTGTCCCGGAGCCAACACACGCATTCAAGCTCGAGACCGCCAAAAGCGCTTTGGATGCGGAGTTTTGGGATCGCGCCCTGAAGATGACTGATGTCCTGGATATCATGCCCCAGAAGCGCCGCTCCGAGTGGCACGAACAGATTCGGACCCGCTCAACGCCGCCTTTCGAGGAAGACTCTGTTCGTTCGACGATCCTGACGATGCTTGGCAAGCGCGAATCGTTCTTAGCCGAGCGTATTGACGGCGTGTTCAAGGCACTCAGCCCCTGTCACGTGACCAACGCGCCTCAGGCGTTCGGCAAACGCATGATCATCAATAACGCCATCACAAATTATGGAATGGCCTGCACGCAGCGCGCCGGCTACATCGACGACCTGCGGCAGGTCATCGGTCGCTTTATGGGCCGAGAGGACGGCCGCGCCTACAGCTACGAGGCTATCAGCAGCGCTTACAAGCGCCCCGGAGAATGGCTCTTTATCGACGGTGGCGCACTCAAACTCCGCGTCTACAAGAAAGGCACTGCCCATATCGAAGTCCACCCGGATATGGCCTGGCGTCTGAACGCCATTCTGGCAACCCTCTATCCCGGGGCCATTCCGGAGAGCCTGCGGCGCAAGCCGACAAAGCCCACCAAAACCAAGGAATGGATCGAAATCCAGCGCCCGCTTCCGGATGCTGTCCGCTCCGCGCTGCAAGCTTGCCGTCAGAAGTCTCACGAGGGGGACACCTACTCCTATTCCGTGCCCTACACCTCAAGCAAACACGTGAAACAGGAGACCGAGGAGGTGCTGGTAGGCCTGGGTGGCATCAAAAAAGATGACGGCCGCTTTTGGTTCGACTATCGGGTTGATCCGGTCATCGAGGAGGTCTACCACTCAGGGGTAGTACCGGACCGCAAGACACACCAGTTCTACCCCACCCCTGAGTCCATGGCGGACGACCTGGTGGCTTGGGCTGACATTCAGGCCGGCGAGCATTGCTGCGAGCCTCAGGCGGGCAACGGCGACCTGGCGGTCCGCCTGCCGGTTGAGCGGACCACCTGTGTCGAGATCAGCGATCTGCGATGCCAGGTTCTGAAGGCCCGGGGCCTGCAGCGTGTGGTGAACCAGGATTTCCTCGCCTACGCCGGCGCCACTTCCAACCGGTTCGACGTGATTGTCATGAATCCGCCGTTCAGCGAGGGGCGCTGGCAGGCGCATCTTGCGGCCGCGGCGAGCATCACCGCTCCCACCGGCCGGGTGCTGGCGGTCCTGCCGGCTAGCGCGCGCCACAAGCCCGTATTGGAGGGCTGGCACTGTGAATGGTCGGAGCCAAGGACAAACGAGTTCGCCGGCACCAGTGTTTCCGTAGTCCTCCTCAAGGCCACACGCCACTGAGGACACCGCCCGGAGCCAATGGCGCCGGGCACACCAACCCCCTGGCCCATTCGCCGGCGCTCAGCGACCGGCGGCCGGGCTTAAGTGTCCAGGCGATCCGCACCCGTCAAACACCGGCTTGCTCACCCCCTGGGCTTTCCCCAGTACTCCCTTTTGAAGTCAAGTTGGGAGGTTGTCCGGTCATCGGTATAGGGCCTTTCATGTCCTCCGGCGTAACAGTCGTAGACGACATTGACCAGGCCTCGCTGCTCTGAGGGCATAAACACCCGGCAAAACGGTGTGACCGAACGAATCGTCGCGTCCGCGCCACGGGAGTACGCACTATCCAGGCCCTGATCGGCGATCACGTTAAGCATGAGGTGCCCCTGTGGCCTGAGGCGGGCGCGAGCCTGGGCGAGCGCCTCCCGTGTCAGCAGATGCTCCGGCACATCCATGCCAGCGCCGAACACGTCCAGCACGATCACGTCGAACCTCTGATCGGTCTGCTTGAGGAACAGACGCGCATCGGAGGCCACGAACCGGCCTTGCACCTCGGACCCAAGAAAATGCCGCTCGGCAATGTCCTTCACCCTGGGGTCGATATCGACGTAGGTAAAAACGTCTTGGGTATAGCGAAGGCCTGACTCTTCACTTAGCGTGAAGCCGGCTGCGCCAAGGACCAGGACCTTCAAAGGCCGACCCCGCTCCTCTTCCGCGACCCTTAGGCGCTCCTGGAGCCGGTGAATGTATCCCGGCGCCCCGCCTAACCCTCCTGTGCGGGACATCAAGACGCCGTTAGCGACCCACTCCCTTACCGGGCCGAGCTGGCGTATTTCGATCGTGTTGTAGGCGTTCGCACCGGCATACCGGACTCCTGGCGATCGCTGCGCAAGCACCTGCAGAACCAGGGCCAGGAGCACCAGCAGCGTAACGGCGAGCATGCTTGCGTTACGGGACCGGCACCGGAGCATCACCACGCCCGCCATGAGGATCTGGGTGGCGATGATCACGGCCAGAGTTGCCGTGACACCAATCGACTGCATAAGCCAAACCGACACTGCTGCAGCACCCGCCATCGAACCCAAGGTACTGAGCCATAGCGCATTGCCGGCGACTTCCGCATGAGACCGCCCGGGCGCCTGCTGCCAAGCCTGGATGACCAGCGGGAGAATCTGACCCAACAGGAAGGCAATCACCAGGACCAAGCCAAAGGCATAGGCCGCTAGCCCGACCGCGTAGCCCAGGCGCTCGAACATCAACGCTACGACCGGCGCCAGCAGGGCTGTCGAAAAGAGGGCCGCGGCCATGAGCTGCAGGCCAACCGCCGCCAGAGGATTGGCGCGAGTCACGCCGCCGGCGCGATAGCCCAGGGCCAGGCCCAGGAGAAACCCCGCGATCACCAGGCTGGTTTCAACAACCGAAAGGCCTACCACCGGCGCGAGCTGGCGAATGGCGATGACCTGCAGGCCCAGAGAGCAGAACCCCTCGACAAGGAGAAGGCTCCAGAGCAGGCACGGCCCGGGGGCGGATGGCTGCTCGGCACCGATCCGCGCGGACAAGGAGAGAGATTTCATAGCGACCCACGAGTTGATTTTCTAGTGGCTTAATATACCGCTTTTTATTACCATAGTCATTTTTCTCCCAAGCACCCCTTTCACCAGCTAAGGCACCTTTCCAGATGACACTCAACCTGACTTGTACCGCTGTGGCATTGCTTGCTGTTTCCGGCCTTTCCGGCTGCTCATCCACCCCTTCCGAGATTATCGATCAGCGAGTCCCGGAGGGCGTAACCAGTGTCTCGGCGCCCGGGGCGGCCGTCTATAAGCTAATGAGCGAGAAGGCCTCGGATTGCTACCAAAAGGAAATGATCAATGTGAAGGCCGACTACCACGAGACGAGCGACGAAGGCCGAATCGTCGTTTGGTTTGAGACGTCCTTTCAGCAGTTCCCGCAGGGCGTGGCGTTGATCGAAGGACACGGCGACACATCGACCGTCACCACCTATACAGGCGGCTTTGGCCGCCACAAAGACCCTGGTGAGGCGATGACGGACTGGGTCAAGGCGATCGAGACGCCTCAATCCTGGAAGTGCACGCCGTCTTGGTACGGTGCGCCAAAGGACCAGTAGTCGTTGCTGGCGGAGCGGGTGGCTGTCAGTGGCTTAACGCTGGCCCGCTCTGGGTACCGTCCCCCTGGCGCTTTGTTCCAGGTCGGAGCGTACTTTTCGGCGCAGGGAGCATTCCGCTCTCTGGCGAGCCGGGATGATCCAATGCTCAGAGATTGTTGGCTTCCTGAAAACTCCTGTGAAACGGCTCGATGAAGATGCGCATTACCTCCCACGCCATGATAAACGGGTTTTCGTCCATGAACACGAAGGTCACAAGGTAAATAGCCGCTATAAAGGGCAGAGCCTCAAAGTATAGCTTCGGATTCCTCAGAAATGGGAAGAGGCTGACCAGAACGCCTATCGCGCCTCGCCATATACCCCCTAGAATCGCCCAAGCCTTTTCTAGCAACGCCCATCCCCTTTCAACCAGTTCCATATAGCAGCAGAGCGTAGACAGCCAGGCCACCTCTCGCAAGCTCTGATCGCGTAGAGCCAGGCGCCGATCAACGCCTCTTATATTTCACCCGGCGATCACGTTTGGGGCCTACTTCCTCACGCTCAAGATACCCTGCTTTGGCCAATCTTTCGCACCGAAAAACTGCGCATTTGACGTCCGCGACTTCTGCCTCAAACCACCCCAGAGTTGGAAGCCGTTCGAGCGCGGCTAGGTCGAGGTCGGTAATCTGCATGCGTTGTCCCCTATCCTTGCGTTATTCGTGGTCCAATTCATAGTGCTCCAGAAGCTCATCGTTCTTTCCGATCCACTGGTTGAAACGCACCTTTAAGTCGTCGCGATTCGGTGTCTCCGCCCCGATCCATTTGCACCTCTGCTCGACTGCCATCTGAAAGGCACCCCACAGGCCATGCTTGCGCATCGAAAAGCTGCGCTTTCGGCCACCATGGGCCGTCACGCACATGTTGCCGCCAAGCGGCCTGTCCCGGAACGCCGGCCGAACCCCGACGACCCCAAACGGGGTCGCGTCTGAAATCTCCGTAAAAACGCGTAGGGGACGCTGATCACCCATCGCCTGGCGGACCTCATCCGTTGCCACTTGAGCGTCACGCCATTTCTGAGCTGCAGCAAGGGCCTTGTCCTTACCTCCGAACTTCTGATCTCGGAAGTTCTTCCTTCGCAGCTTCTTTTCGCCGTTCGCATCCAAAAAGGGAACGACGCAGAACCAAAGCGCTGCAGGGTGCCCCAGTCGGTAAACATAGAGGAAAGGGTGCACCTTCGGAGAGCGCCTAACACGTTTGCCTACACTGGCACGAGTGAGACCCAGTATTCTATCGGATTCCTTTTTATCGTCCATTGTTCCGTCCAGTTGGAAGGCGTATCCGCTAGCTCTGTGACAGCTCAGCTATACGCTCAATGACCTTGGTTTCGTACCGGGATAGCGCGGTGATCGCACGATTCAGTCCCAGCGAGTGAAACTCGCTAACTACCCCCTCATCGAAAAGGTTGTTTGCGCTTAGGTCCTCGATCGTTTGAGAAACCGACCCGATGGCGAAATTAATGCTTCTCAGCTCCTCCACTTTGTCAAGCAACAGACTTCTTCGGTCCATTTTCTGTCCCCTTAAAAAAGGTTGCGTCTGTATTTTTATTGCGCAGGACGCTAACAGACGTTCAGAAAATGATCTAATGGAGATAATTGCCTACACAGACCAGCGGGTCATGTATCACCCGCTGGCCGGTCCTCAGGCTTCATAGCTCAAGCAGCCTCAAGCTCATAGGTCGCTTTCGCCACGCGCCGATAATTCTTGCGCGCAATTTTTCGTATCTGCGGACGCCACCAGGGATTGTCCGTGGGTCGCTTACCCTCAACCTCGGCGTAAATTTCTTCCAGCGTTGCTGAACCACCCAGGGTTATGAGCGCTTGCTCCACCAACTCACCCCAGAGGCTGGCCCGAGATTCATTGCCGACAAACAGCGTTTTATACTTGCGCTTTACGCTTTCCAGCGCTGCCAGCTCCCCGTACAGCATGAAGCCCGACAAGACTGGCGTCTTGGTGCGCTCGAAATGCGCCCACATCAGCGGCTTCTCCATGCCCTGAAAAATATTCCGAGGAACCAGCTCGTGACGGATGGAAAACTGGCGGGAGAAACGCATGACGGTGTTCGCGGTCTGGAACATGTACACCGGCAGCAGCAGCCCGACCAGGCCACCCTCTGGCAACACGTCCGCGGCGCGGTCAAGCAGACCCTCAAGGAACTGGCTTTTGAACGGAGGGTTCCCCAGGATCAAAGTCGGCGCCTCCGGCATCTCAGTGCTCAGGAAGTCGCCGCAGAGCACCTCCCGGCCGCTGTTCGCTCGGGCCTGGTCCGCCAGCACCGGATCAATCTCGCAGCCATAGGCGCGGACATCCTCGGGAATCGACATCAGGAATCGCCCGTCGCCACACGCCGGCTCCCAGACCACATCGCGGCCGGCCCGCATGGAGTCGCGATAAAGACTGACAAAGTGTTCTGCGGCCCAGGTCGGGGTGAAGAACTGGCTTAGAGTCGCGTTGCGCATCATAGGGCTGTCCTTTTAGGGCATGTGCAGGCAAACGGGACCAGGGCTGGCCCAGTTCGGGAGGCTCACTTTGATCTGACTTGGCATAGTATATATTTTACGGTATATTATGTCAATCTAAAAATACCGTCACGGAGCCTTAGATGGGCCAGCAACAACCGGATAACACCGTTCTTCCCAGTCTCACCCAGTTGCGCGCGTTCCTTCGGCAGGTGTGCCGGCCGGACCGCTTCGAAGGGCGTGATGGCCCACTTTGGGGCCGGCATTACTCCCTTTCGGTCGTGCAAGATCACCAGAGGAGCCTCCGGTGTTCCGGTCAGAGCTACCTGAGCCGTCATGATACGCTGTCTGGCGAGGGTCTCTTCTTCACTGCCGAGGACATCGTCGGTCCGCCACGGAAGGCTAAAGAGCGTCTCAAGGCGTTGCGCCGGCAGCGGCAACAGGCCCTGGAAGCCCTGCGGGCTGAGCGCTGGGACGATCCAGCCTTGGCAGGCCTACCCCGCCTCCCGGCGGACCGCCTCAGTCGGTTGGCGGTGATTGACGCCTATTACACGGACCAGCGACAAGGGCTTTCCGGGTAGCAGGGCCAACTCGGGCTGGTTCCCGCTCCCACTAATATTTATTTTACGGTATATTATTGACATCTCTATTAGGTGTGTATATAATTATACTCATTCCATCGCAGCAGGATTCAGGTGCCCATGAACGTCTCCTCACAAACAGCCCTCCCCTCTTCCGCCGACATGCGGGTCTTTCTCAAGGCCCATTACAAGCACGATCGTTTCGAGGGGCGAGACAACGAGACCTGGGGGCGGAACTACTCACAGCTGATCGTAGACAGTGCCCTGGCGACCCTTCGTGATCATGGCTTTGGCTATATCAGCGTTCATGAAGACGCGGCCGGCAAAGGGTTTCGCTATACGGCGGAGGATGTTCTCGCGATGTCCAAGCGCGCCGGAAAGCGCGAGGATGCCCTTAAGGCATTGCGCAACGGCGAGTGGGATCATCCTGCGCTCGTTGCGGTAGGCCCCTTGCCGAGCACAGTGGTCGCCCAGGTGTTCGCGGTGACTGACCACTACAGCTAGCGCCCAGCCTACCTGGGCTGGCCCAGGTCGCACCGAGATCCCTGGCAGGAGAACCTCATGATTGTTCAACTCCGTGACAAGAAGACCAACGTGCTGATCTGCGCCCAACAGATCAGCGATGACTCCGGCCACCTGGCGCGCCAGGCTTTGGCGGAACGCATGGCTGACGACAGCGGCCGCGAACGCGGCGAATGCCTTGGGGTTGACCTCACTACCGAGATGCTCCTGCTTCGCCGTTACCCGTTGGCGGGCCAATGAACGGCGCCGGCGTGTCTGCGGCCGTTTGCGCGCTGCTTCGGCGGCTCCTGGGCCTCCCAGGACTGCCCCCGGCCGCCCGCCTGCGCCTGGTTAGCGCTCCCCCTGGCCAGTATCCGCGAGCGCTCTGGCAGGTCTGGATGCCCCGCAGCTCTTCGGTGTACATGGTGGCTTACACGACCTCTGGGTTTGTGGTGCACGTGGACGCGGCGAACCTCTATCGCGCGTGGCGGGCCAGCGCGGAGAGAGAGGGCCTCCCGCATCCGGTATCCCGGCGCCAGATGCGTCGGGACAGGAAATTCCATCTGGCGGTGGAGTCGTTTCTGGCAGGCGCCGGCAGCCCCGTCCCTTTGGCCTATGTTACTGCCAGGGTCGATTGTAGCGGTCGCACCGCGGTGAGCTTCGTAGACGGCGTGACTCGGACCTACTGGCTGCTGGCAAACGGCGCCGCGAGCTTTCCAGTTTGGACGCCGACCCGTGAGGAGGCCGGGCTACTCCACCAGGTGGCCGGCCTCGGTGACGGGCCAATCCCGGTGGCCGATCTGTATCTTGATGGCCCCGGCGCCAAAGCCGACCGCGCGGACTGCCTCTCTCAACCTCGAACCTCAATTCGGAGTCATCAATGAACGTCGAAGTAATGCACATCCCCGCCCTTACGATAAACGCACCCGAATGGTTTGAAGATGAGGAGTTCTCTAGCTGGCTGAATAGCGAGGATTGTACCGTGATGACATGGCATCAGCGAGGTGATAGTCCCGGAGCTTGGAGCGATGTTGTGACGTGGGTAGATCCATCGTTAAACGGGGAAGGTCCCGAGCAGGACGAAATGCCCGACTCTCAGTGGAATAGCATTGTTGAGCAATGTCGCGCTCACTTCACCCCCGGCCAAGGCCCGCATATTCTGGTGAGGATCACCAATCTTCAGGAATAGGCACTTTTTCCTTTCCCAGGGGGCCGGACGAGGCCGGCCGTTGCTGGCGGACCACCCAGATGGCTATCCAGCCGCAGTGGCGCCCAGGGCGTTTGAGAGCAAGCTCTGGGCGTCGCCAAAAAGCCTCGTATCCCGCTCAAGGCTCAGCAGCTTGGGGACGTCTTCCCGCGGCCAGGTCTGAGCTACTTCCAGCAGTAGACAGGCCGCCCAGTGGAGCTGCTCGGCCTCGGGCTTGCCCTGCAGCGTGCACGTCAGCGGGAAACCGTACTTACGCCCAACCCGACTTGCGCGCTTGAGCGCCCTAACTTCCGGTTTGTCAGCGTCCCGCTCGTAGGCCGCACAGATCCTTTGCGTCTCTTCCCTTGGGTCTTTTCGGGGGGTGCTAGTCATCGTCAGAAACCTCTAGGTCGGCGTAGGGTTTAAAGGACTCAGCATCGAAGTCGTCGGCGCTGTAGGCGGCATGGATCTCGCCTGGCTCTGCACCCAGCAATGCTTGTACTTCGGCAAGCCGATCGCGAGGAATCAGAACCAGTGATGCGCTCAGCGCCCTAGCCACCTTTACCAGCGTTGACAAACGGGCGTCCTGGCCGCCCTCTATCCGGGCAATATGCGGTTGCTTCAACCCGGTTAGCGGTTCCAGGGCGCGCTGCCCTATACCCAGGCCCTTACGCCGCTCCGCGACCTGCTTGGCGATCGGGGGAAAATCCATTCACGATAACTCCGTCGTTATACCCTGACCCCAACGATAACATATAGGTTATTTTTATCCCACTTGATAACCTTTCCATTATCATCTATCGGGAGGGCCAGCGCTCTTTCCAAGGCCCCCAGGCACCCTTTTACCGCTCTTCGTCCGATCCACCGCAAAGCCGGTCCATCCCCGCCTTGAAGTCTTCGACGTCCATACCGCTCGCCTGGCCACAGCCTCCCGCGACCAGGTCAATGTAGGTGTCGAAATCAACGTCGCCCGGCTCCTGCCCCCACACTTCCAAGCAGTGCGCGCAGATCTCACTCTGAAGTTTATGGGCGCGAGCCGCAGCGGCGGCCGCGGCGTTGAGTTTCCGCTGCAGCGCGTAATCACTTAGGGCCATCTCAGAAATACCCCAGAAGCCAGCCTGCGCCGAGGACCAACCCTGTGGTTGCACCCAAAATAAAACACAACGCCTGAGCTTCCGTCATCAGGCCTTTCCTTCTAGCGGGCCTCGCCCCGTGGTCTTCCCGCGCCGCCAGGAACCTCTCCCAGTGCCGGAGGTGCCATCGCACGCAGGCAAAAAAGACAACCGCCCAGGGCGGCAACCAGTATATCGGGGCTTCGAGGCAGGCCATCATGCCGGTAACCAGGGCACCAACGACCAAGAGGCGGGCGTGATCGCGGAGGAAAAGCGCCTGCTCGGCTTCCGTCATGCGATCGAGGCGAATGTCGTCGCGCCAAAACCCCATCTTGAAGATCATGTGCTGAGTTCTGGCTGCACGACTCTCTTTGCCCGTCATTGGGGTTCTCCTGTTCAGTTGGAACCTTCGATTCTTGCAGCTGACGCTGACCTTCCCAGGGGGGGCTTGGTGCTGCCCCTTCCTTGCTCGGTAAATAATATCCGCTATATTTTCGATTTTTCAACCGAATTAAAACATATATTTTTTGGTATATTATTGACTTTTATAATTAGGTGTGTATAATATTATCCATTGAATCGAACACTGCATGCAGGGGTGCTGCTCATGAAAAAGCGATTGATTCTGGCCGTTTCTTGCCTGAGCGATTACACCGGGGGGATCCCCTCTGTCTTTACGATCTCCATTGGCTATCGGCTCGCCGAACGGATCATCAAGCTTTCGGAGGTTGCGTGGGGTATGGGAGTGTCTGAGATCGTAGATTGTAATGAGGAAGGTGTCTGGAGTGACACTTCCCTGGAGTCTGAGGAGCTGGGCGGGGACATCGATTCGTTGCTTGGAATCCTGGAGCAGGATCGCGCTGCGGTGGGATCGGCGAAGCTTCACGTGAACGAGGATGAGTTCTACTTCACCGCGATCCCGGAGGGATGCGACGACGAGCTCCGGCTTACGACCCGAGCTGTCCGGGTCTCCGTCCTTGAGGACGAGGAAACAGTGATCATCGCCCGATAGTTGATCCGCATCGATTTTTACCTCCAGCCCTCCGAGGAGCACCTCATGCCCTACGATTTCGACGACACCACGGTTATCCCGGCCCTCGGCCAGCAACTGGCCCTGGGTGTTGAGAGCACTTCATCACCGACCGACGGATTGGTTTATTACAGCGCACCCACCGTGGATCTTGATGCCTACGAGCGGATTATCGTCTGCATGTCAGGGGGTAAGGATTCCATTGCCTGTCTGCTGCGCCTGATCGAGATGGGTGTTGATCTGGGCAAGGTCGAGCTGTGGCACCACGACGTGGACGGCCGCGAGGGCAGTCAGCTGATGGACTGGCCCTTCATGGCGGACTACAACCGTCAGCTGGCCGCGGCGTTCTCTGTGCCGTTGTATTTCAGCTGGCTGGAAGGCGGTTTCGAAGGCGAGATGCTCAAAGAGGACAGCTACAGCCGGCCGCACCACGTTGAAACACCGGAGGGGCTGCTGACGCTGGAGCGCGACACCCGCCGCTCCAAGCCGGGCACTCGCCTGCGCTTCCCCCAGCTGTCCGCAAGCCTGCAGACCCGCTGGTGCAGCTCCGCGCTGAAAATCGACGTGGGCCGGCGCGCGCTGAACAACCAGGCTCGCTTTGATGGGGTTGGCACGCTGTTCATCACCGGCGAGCGCCGGCAGGAGAGCGCGAACCGGGCGCGCTACAACCAGCTCGAACCGCACTCCTCTGACCGCCGTAAGGGCCGCAAGGGCCGCCTGGTGGATGCCTGGCGCCCGGTACTGCATTGGAGCGAGGAGGACGTCTGGGCGATCCTGGAGCGCCATGGCGTGGTCGCACCAGTGCCCTACCGCCTGGGCTGGAGCCGCTCCTCCTGCATGACCTGCATTTTCAACAGTCCCCGCATCTGGGCCACGATCGCCCGATACTTCCCGGAGCGCGCTCAGGCCATCGGCGAGTACGAGGAGCTGTTCGGCACCACGATCCGCCGCGACCGCATCAACGTGCTTGATCTGGGCCGCCAGCACCAGCCGCTGGATATCCGTGATCTGGCGGCCCTTGAGCAGGCCACCCGCGCCGACTACACGCTGCCAGTGTTAGACAAGAGCACCCCCTGGGCCCTCCCCGAAGGGGCCTTTGGCAAGGAGGGCTGCGGGTCCCTTTGAGCCCGAACAATCCGCTCCGCTCAGCTGGCCGGCCGATGTCTGGTCAGCCCCTCGATAACTCTTTTACCGCATAAGGGCGAATGGATGGACACTCTGGAAGCACTCTACACATTGGCATGTAGCATCGGGGACTCCTGGCAGAAGCGGGAGTCGGTAGATTGGTCGGAGGCTGAACAGCTTGCCCGAGCATGTGGCGATGTGCCGGCGCCCCTGCGCGCTCGCCTGCCCCAGATTTGCGAGATCGCCTCATACGCCACGGCCCTTGATGACTGGGATTCGTGTGAGGTCGGGAATTGGCCCTACACCATCGTTTCTGAGATCGAGGACGCCCAACCAACCTTCCACTATCGTGACGATGGTGATGATTGGGAGGTCTTTGCGCTGGCCCTCACTGGCGCGGAGGAGTGGAAGGCGACGGTGGAGACCGAAGGGGTTGCCAAAAAGGTCGTGGAGCTGTTTCGTTCCGAGGCCTGATTGCGGTAGAACCTGGCGGCTCCCTAGGCTTTTCAACACCGGGCTCTTCCCCCTTTCTTTCAATGGGTTACGCCGAAATCCGCCCACCTTCAGCACCGGTGTGATTGGCGGCGTTGACGGCGTCGCCAGCGTCGGTGCACGGCCGGGTTTCGAGGTGGAACTGGACCCCTCGCGGGGCGAGCAATGTATTTTATAAACGGTATATTATTGACTTTCCCAATTAGGTGTGTATAATATAGGTTATTGATTGAGAGCCATCACCGGCGGAGGCGACCATGGTCTACAAGGGCTTCGAGATTTACAAAGTGCGAGCCTACGTTTGGCGCCTCTACTGCTTGGCGCGGCGTTTGAAGGCAGGCAAAGGGGAAGAATGCAATGGATGATCATCAAATCGAATCGGGACGGGGCCAGCCCTGCGTCGCGGTCTCGGAGGACCTGGTTGCGCGCTGCCGCGAGGTTCTTAGCTGGCATAAAATCGGCGTTTGCCGGCAGGACGGGGAGCTGGCGGACCTGGCCGAAACCCTTGTCCATTTCGATGAGGCCGATCGGATGCGCCAAGCCGAAGCCCAAACCGCCAAGGAAGCCATGTCCCTGCTTGCAACGCTCTCCCCTGGGCGCTATTCCGCAGCCGAGCAGATGGTCGCCAGCGGCGTGGCGTCCCCGGTCACCGAGAAACAGGTCGAAGAGCAGACTCTGCTGAACATCCAAACAGAGCTGATGCATGATGGGCTTCTGGACGATGATATTGGTCGCGAGAACGCGGCCGCGGTGTCCCGCATGCTGGGCGCGAAGATCGCACGCCTTCGCTCTGGAGGATCGGCCACGGCACATACGCTTCCCGGAAACGCCAAAGACTTCCAATCGGAGGGACGATAGATGCCATTTCTGAGCCGCCCTGTTCTGCGGTGTGCTGCACTCCTGTGGGCTTTGGTGCTGCCGGCGTTCGCCGGTGCCGCGGGCCTGCCCATTCTTGCTAGCAAAGGTGCCTGCGCCTATCAGTCGATGAAAGCTGATTTCGAGGCGCTGGGGTCTGTCGAGGGGCTTGAGGGCCTGTCCATGGATCTCTTGCATACACTGGAGCGCCATAAGCAGGAGCTTGCTGCGGCGACTGATGACGCCGGACTTGCCTGTGACCCTGACAATGATTTTCTCGGTCTTCTGTCCGACGACCTAGACGAGGTCGTTTTATGGGTGCGCGAGCGTGCTCGGGAGACCGTAGATGACTGACCCGCAGCAAGAGGCGGTGGCGACCGGCGGCACTATAGGGCGCGAGGGTGGCGATGAGTGATCGCTGCGAATGCCACCGGTGCATCCGTGAGTTCGGGTTAACGGCCGGTGATGGTCGGGCGCCCGGTGAGGCACCGGACTGGTGGGACCGGCTGCCGTTGAGCAGCACGAAAATGATCTTGTGCCCGGAGTGCGGCAACAAGCGGTGTCCAAGAGCCAGCGATCACAGGCTGGACTGCACAAATAGCAACGAACCGTTCCAGCCTGGCAGCATATACGGCGGCTCCGAGCGTGGCGGGTCGGCATGAAGCCATCCTCGGATGTAGCAGAGGACCTTCCGGGAGAGGAAGAGGGATAATGGGTGGTATGCCGGCGAACAGAGAGCGCGCTTGGCGCCTTGCATATGGCGACTGGGCAAAGGGCCGGAGGTGCGACCCTGGGCGCCATGGTGGAGCCCCCGGCACGTTTCTCGCGCAGTGGTATGCCGAGGAATATGAGCGGTTACGCAAAATTCCGAATCACATCAGGCCCTACATTGCGAAGCCTGGCTCCCCCAAAAGCCTGACTAAAAACCGCTGCCTGATATGCGGCTGGTCACCTGACGAGGCGATACACACAAACTCGCATCTGATCGGACGTGGAGGTCCATACCACGACTACGTTCCAGCCGAACCTTCCCCCCCCGGAGTCCCTGGAAGGGAATGGACGCGGTGAGTTAGATGGCTGTGCACGTGACGGCAAACACGGCAAACGGAGAGGTAAGGAATGACTGACCAGCAGAATGAAGCGCCTGAGGTGTGGCTTGTGACGGGTGGCCGGATGTGGGAGGACCGCCCCTTCACCAGCAAGCAGGCCGCAGAGCAGACTGTAGAACGCCGTGACGATGGCAGCACGGTGGTGAGAATGGTCCCTGCCACTCCGCTCACCACCGAGGGGGTGGAGGAAGGCCGGTCGGCCGCCTTGGAGGCATTGAATCGCCTGCATACCGTTCATTTTTGGACCGATCTGGATGCGACCGAGGAATCGCAGGTGGCAAAGGAGGAGGATATAGCGCTCATCCAGGCGTACCTTGCCAGCCCCGTGATGTCCCCCGTCGAGGGACAGGCGGTTAAGACGCTGACCATGATCTACGATCTGCTCGGTATCGGTGCAGAAGCTCGCACTCCTGGTACGCTCAAAGGCAACATTGAAACCCTCGCCATGTTCGCAGAGAAGCTGCGCGCGGTAGAAGCAGAGTTTTTCATGGTGCCCGGCGAACCCGATGAGGATGACGCCTATCCGGATGACGTTTGCCTGGTTAATTCCTGGGGCGCCTCTACCGAAGAATATCTCAACCAGTTTCGCTCCGCGTTGAAATTGATCGGGGTGCACCCTGCCCACCAGGTGGCCGTGCCGGAGATCGTTGTGGTTGCGCTGGAGTCGGCACGGGCCTCCCTGGCCACCTACGGTGAGCACCCGATCATCGAGGGCCGCATCAAAAAAGCGCTGCAGGCGCTCTCCGCCCCCGCCGGCGGCCCAAAAACTGGAATGAGTACCCATCGCATTTCCGACGCACACCGCTACGACTCACCGGAGAACCGGCGCAAACGGACCGATCGATCTGTGGGTCCGGGTGCGAAAGAGGAATGCCCGGAATGTGGCAGCGCTGCTCTGCAGTGGAGCTGTACCCAGAAAGCCCCAGCGGATGTGCCGGACGGGCGCCTGCGCGTCAACGAGGTGGAAACTCTTTTCGTGCTGGGCTGCACCGAGTGCTCGGAAACCGTGCTGACGATGACCGCTCATGATGCGTGCTGGGTGCTGTCCAACCCCACTGTAATGGGGCTGCGAAAGGATAAACGGGAGGCGGGCCATGACCTACGAACAAGCTCTATCTGACTGGAAGGCCCTCTGGGCCGTCGGGCCCGCTTACGACATGACCGGCGGCTATGTGGACCAAGACGACCTGGACGCTCTGCTGAAAAGCCCGAACAAGCGAACCGCGAAGAACTGCCTGATGAGCCAAATCGCATATTGGTTCCAGGTCGGCCCTGATTCTGGCGTGGACTTTTCCGGGCGGCGCACCGCAGAAGAGGTGCTGGCGGACAATCCCCACCTCTACGAGATCGCTCTGAGGCACGGTTTCGAGCATCTGGTCCCAGAGGAGCACCGTGATGACTGAGCGAATGCCCCGCATTGAGAGCATCTCCCTCACCTTTCGACGCAAACGAAGCCCGCGGCCAAAAGCCGGGGACCGCAAAGTGATCCGCGGCGTTCTCCATGAGCGCCAGATGGCCACCGTGAAGGATGCCAGGGGCGTAGTCATCGGCTACGACTGCACCGGAGGCCGGCAGCAATACGAGTGGGTGCCGATTGATGGGGAGGGTCAGAGCAATGGTGGCTGAACGTCTTTCGAACTTCGAAACCCACAAGAGGCGGGCGCAAAAGCAGGCTGAGCGGGATTTTACCGCAGGTGGGCCTTGCGCCCCAGAGCGATACCACGCGAGGCCTGGATCGGCTTGGGCTACCTGGTACACAAGCCACTACGAGCAGCTTGCGGCGGGGGAAGGACAAGGGCCTCGCCGCCCCGAGCCACAATAGAGGTTATATATGGGTACCTGGATTGAGTTCAGATGCGAAAATCGCGAGGAGCCAACAGCGGAAGGCTCGGAGCACGACTGCTGCCTGTCCCACAACAATGCCGGGCCGATGGAGATGGCGGAGGACACACGCGTCGATCTGATCGCAACGGTGCGCCAGCTGGAGCGTGAGGCCCGTGAGGCAGGATGGATCCGCACCAACGAAGGCTGGGTCTGCCCCTACTGCGCACCCAGGCTTCAACCTGACCCCTGATCAAATCATTAACGAGGAGACACCGATGCATATGGAGTGGGACGACTGGTACGCCATTCTCGCTGACCTGGCCCGCCGGCACGGCGAGAGTGTTGCGGACAAAGAGGCCTGGCGCGAGGACTATGACGCCGGTAAGGGCCCGGAGCAGGCTTTTTACGGCGAGTACCCCGAGCACAAGCCCGAATAGGGAGCCTTTGGCGGCTTGGTGGACACCAGGCCGGCCAGAGGGCCGCCCTTACTGATCATGATCAATTACGTTGCCTGGAGTGGACCATGAACCAACAAGATCACCAGAACCTGTACGGGAAGCCCTCACGGGAGGATATGCAGCTTATCCTCGCCATCCTCAACCGGGCGAAACAAATGCCTGCCTTCGACGAGCAGGAGATCGCACGGGTGGACTTTGTCCTGAGTCTGCAGGCGGCCCACCACCGAACCCCTCTGGACCTTGAGGGTCTGCTCCAAGCGGATGAGTACGAGTTCACCCACGACGCATTCGGCATCCTGCGCCATATGGACCTGGATACCGGTGAGCTTGCAGACGACTTCCTGCCTCGCTTCGCGAAAAACGACCAGGGGGTGGCCGTGGGGGCGCCAGAGGTTCATACGGTGACGGTGCGGATTGTCCCGCAGGTGGCACCGGAGTCGATTTGCGAGCAGGACCGGGGCCTTCCTCTGGAGCATGAGGTGGCTGTGGCCGCCGGAACGCCTCCGTCGGCGCGCGCTGATACGGCCTTGGACGTCTTTCACTCGGATGTCCCCGTGAAGCACCCTGAGCACTTTGACTTCCAGGTGTGGGAGGCCGGCGTCCAGCTGGATGCCGACCCGAATCATGAGGCCTACGCCAACGCCGATGAGGGCTTCTCCCCGTGAGCAGCCCAGAGAAGGTGGGGCCAGAGGAACGGCTGCTGGCGGCCGCCAGGGAGCTGACTGAGCAGGGCTGGTCCCGAACACAGATCTACGACTTCCTACGCGAGGGCCTTCCCCCGAGCGGCTGGCAGGAGCGCCTCCGACAGGTCGCGATCCGGGACATCGAGATCTTCATGGGGTTGCTGGCGGGGGAGCCGCTTAAGGAGCTGCGCCAGATCCATGGCGTGAACAACCTAACCCGCCGGGCCGCGATCCTCCAGGGCGCCAAACGGGTGCGGAGCACGCTGGGCCTTGGGCCAGGGACGCTTCCAGAGTATCTGGCGGCCGCGGAGACCAAGGAGGGTCAGGATGCCTACAGAGAGCTTTGTGCCCGAGCGCTGTCGCTGCTCAGGGCCGAAAGGCCGGGCAAGTAGCCCACCATCACTCCACGGGGCCTTCTGGCCCCAGTCCCGTGTCGCCTGGGTGGATGTCCTTCCAGGTTGTGCTCGCGTCCCGTTCGTAGGCGTGGACATAGAGCCGAAGCTTTCTTTCATAATCCCGAAGCTCATCCCGCGTGTCGCGATAGGGGCCCAATTGAGGCACCACCTTCTCTTCGATCGTCAGGTCGAGCCCGTGCTGTGCCCTGTTGATTGCGTCCGCCACTAGGAGGATGTCCCTCAGGAACTGGGCGCTTTGGGGGAGTTCGCCAAACATGATTTCCGTAAGGTTCTTGTCGCACCTGGTGAAGACCTTTTTCAGCATCTCAATGTCGATCTCGTCAACGCCATCTTCCTCCTCCGCGACCTCAATGAACTCGGTAAGCCGGATCACGATTAGGTTGATCGTGAACGCAAACCGATGAAGGTTCCTGGCAACCTGGTCCTTGGTTCGATTCCCGATAAGAGATCTGATGTCACGCATGGTCTTGTTACCGCGGCTTCCGGCGTACCAAATAGCCACCGCGGCAACGCCGACCTGCAGCCATGCGGCAGCTGCAGGGTCCCAAAGCCACTGTGCCACCTTGCCCACCTCCAAGCTCATACCCTCTCCTGCTGACCCTCTCCTAATGCGATAATGCCCCATCCGGCGACGTCCGCCAATCAACGTCATTCCCTCAGTCAAAACCTATTTTTATCTGCGATAATATTGACTTATTATTTAGGTGTGTATATTATTATGGCCATGATCTCCGAGCCCCAAAGGCGCTCGCTGCATATCTGCCAACCCAACAAGAGGACGCCCCCTTGATTGAGAGCAAACGGCAGGCCCTTGAGGCCCTTCAGGTGATCAGTGACGGCCTGATCTATCTCTCCGGCCGGCCGGATCACGTGTTTCAGGGGGAGGTCGCCACGTTGCGTTCCAGCATCTCCCTTCTCGATGCGGACGCGGCGCCGCTAGCGTTCATGGACCCTCGCCCGGATTGCCCGAGGGACGGCCGGTTCATCGCAGCGTCAGAGATCGAGGAGGAGGACAACACCGATTACTATACCGTTGCCCTCTTCGCTGGCACGCGCGCCGCACCGGATACGCCGGTGGTTGAAGATCTTGCCATGATGGTCCGCCGGCTCGCCCGCGCGGTTCGACGGCACGACCCGGAAAGTGCTCTGGCGGCCTCCGCCTTGGCCCTTTTGGACCGAAAGAGCCTGACCTCACCGTTTCGAGACGAAACCGAAACCGAATCCGCCGGCGCCGCCCAGACTGAGGAAAACCATCAATGAAACCTTTCACACGATTCTTTACCCTGCTGCTCACACTGCTGATTGCCAGCGGGGTGCTGGCGGACGTCGACAATTTCCGCCAATCGAAGGCCCTGCTGAAGGAAAACGTCTACCTGGACCAGACCGAGGGCGGTGAAGGCACCTTTTACTGCGGCTGCGACTGGCGCTGGGTTGGCGAGTCTGGGGGCCGCGTGGACGCAGCGTCCTGTGGCTACCAGGTTCGCACCCAGGAGCGCCGTGCCGCCCGCACGGAGTGGGAACATGTCGTCCCGGCGTGGGTCATGGGCCACCAGCGCCAATGCTGGCAAGAAGGCGGCCGGCGGAACTGCCGTTCCAGCGACCCCCTCTTCCGGGTGATGGAGGCGGACCCTCACAATCTGGTCGTGAGTATTGGCGAGGCAAACGCTGACCGGTCCAATTTCCGCTACGGGGTGCTGGCGGACAAGCCCACGCCCTACGGGCAGTGCGACCTTGAGGTGGACTTCAAACGGCGCGTTGTCGAGCCCAGGGACGCGGTGAAAGGCCAGGTAGCGCGAACCTACTTCTACATCTATGACCGCTATGACCTGCGCATGAGCCGCCAGGAGCAGCAGCTGATGATGGCGTGGGACCGCCAGCACCCGGTGACTCTCTGGGAGCGTAAAAGGGACGCACGAATCGCTGGCCTGGTGGGGCACCACAATCCTTTTGTGACCGGTGAGCGCGAGTGGACTCTTGGCCACAAAAACGCGGCCGAAGGCCTCCAAGGCTTTGAGCGCGCGGCCCAGGGGGCTGCGACGCCCCACCCGAGCGCTGAAGGCGAGATACGGGGCAACCGCAACAGCCACATTTACCACCTCTCTGAAGGGTGCCCGAGCTACAGCCGGATCAGCCCACGGAACGTGGTGGCATTCTCCTCGGAGTCGGAGGCTCGGGCCGCCGGTTACCGCAAGGCCGGCAACTGCCGGTGAGCAGACCCGCACTGGTCAGGGGCCGCGGCCAGGGACTGGCCGCTGAAAGGCACGCCAGGGGGCTCCTGCTTTGATATTTATTTTACGGTATACTATTGACTTTTCTAATTAGGTGTGTATAATATTACCCATACTTCGCAGCTCAGGAGCAAGGCATGGGTCCCAACGTCGAAATGATTCGCAGTGAAGGCATCCGGGTAGTGCGAGGCACCATTCCTCGCCAGGTTCGTTCCGAGCTGATGGCCGGCGTTAAAGCCGGTGAGCTGGGTCGCATGCGCAAGGATGGTCTCATGCCCGAGGTGTTCTTCGACCCAGATCTGCGGGATGCTGCTGAGGCGAAGCGCCGGGAGATTGCCATCGACGCCGCGGGCCGCATCGGGGCGGTGCTGGCCTAGCGGCCACCCGCCTCCCCCTCCCCACCGAAACGCCATCAGAGAGCCCTGTTATGACGAACGCGACAGACGTTACACCCGAGAGAACCGCCAGCACCGGCCAGGACTCCCAACCGGTTGCGACCCTGCTACTGCAGGGCCATGCGATGATCCTCCAAGCGGCCGGCCTGTTCGGTGACGGTGGTGGCCATGACCTTGGCGAGAACGTGCAATACGAGCGCGGGGCGTCCGAACTGATCTGTGCGGCGATGGGTCTCCCGCTTGAGCACGCGGGCGCGGTTCGTGACGAGGTTCATGCTCTGGCCCGTGCTCCAGAGGCTCAGGGGGCCGTCCCGCCGGACTTGGCGCAGCGTGTCGCCGAATACCGGCGCGAGGTAGAGGGCCCGGTACCGAAAGGCGATTTCGATGCGTACTGGCGTCGCTATCACCAGCTGGCCACCCTGCGCCGTCTCGAATCTCAGCTGGCGCAACAGGGCGCGCAGTCCTACGCGAAAGCGGTCGTTGCCGCCGCACCCCGGCCCAGGGTTCAGGACCTGATCGACAAGGCCGCCGGGCTGTTTGGTGACGGCAGCGGCCGGCAACTGGGTGGCAACGAAGAATACGAGCGCGGCGCCTGCGAGCTGATCTGCGCGACGGTCGGGCTCCCGATGGACCAGGAGCAGATGCAACTCCGGGTGCATGCTCAGGCCCGGGCCGCCACGCCCGGTGCACGGACCCAGACCCAGATCGAATCGCACGACGACGAATGGGAGATGCTCCCCAGCGACCTGCGCACCCACCTCTCGGCTTTTCGCGCAGCGGTAGAGCACATGGCACAGGAAGACGACCCCGACGCGTACTGGCGGCACGAGCTGCGCACGATCGACAGAATCGAGGCCAAGCTCGCGGAGCGTGACAAGCCGGAGAGCCCCACTGAGGACCTCTTCCCTCTATGCACGAAGGAATGCGGCGCCTATGGCTCATATTGCCCCTGCCGGGATGAAGCCACGGCCTCGAAGCACCTCGAAGTAAACACGGTCGGATAGGGGCGCTCACCGCAAGACCCGCAGAACAGGAACAGCCAATGACTCACAAACATGACCTCTACCAGGACGGCGACGCCAATGTGCCGGATTCCATCAAGGACCAGAACGGCCATGTGGCTCTGGACTTGTGTAAGCGCTGCGGTCGAGCCGAGGTGGATCTAGACACCCCCTGTGTTGCTCACGGGGATCAGCCGTCGAGCGCCCTACTCGACCTGGAGGCGTTCCCATCCGTTCCCACGCCAGAGCTGCTCAGGAAGGCGGGGCTCTTCGATACCCCTGCAGGCCATGCACAGTGGTTCAGGGATCAGTACCACCGGCTTCGCGAGCGCATCGAACATACTCAGCTTCAGCACGCTGCCGCAGCCCCGGAGCATTGCCGTGCCTGCGGGGGATCTGGGGTGGACTACTCTCATGACGGCGCGGGCCAGGGCCAGTTACAACCTTGCCCAGACTGCCTGGGAGACCCCGCCTCCGAGGAAGGTCAGTACGATCCTCATACACGGGCCGCGTTAGCGCGTGAATGGAGCATAGAGTGCGAGACCTGGTCCGACCACTCCGAGCCTGGTGACCGAAAGAAGGCTCACTGGCGGTTCGCTGCGGACTTTCTTCGCCACAAAGCCGATCGCCTGGAGCGGGAGGGCGCTAAAGGTGCGTGAGTTGACCGCAAAGCAGGCCAGCGTACTGGCCTACCTGGATAAGGTGGGCGGCACGCCGTGCACTCCGACGGAGATAGGCATCCATGTGGGTGGAAAGCCATACTGCGAGGCTTCTGCGTGGGCCTGCCCTAAGCTTAAGGCCCTGGTTGACCGGGGGCTGGCGGAGCGGAATCCCCGCGGCCATTATCTGCTAAAACGGCAGGAGTGAAGGATGTCTTCCTTTGAGGCGATGATGTTCGCCTTGGAAAAGCACCGTCACCAGGTGCGTAAATACACCGGTGAGCCCTACGCTAGTCATCTGGCGGAGGTTGCGGGGATCGTTGCGACGGTTGCTGGGGACAACAGGGACGGCGTTGCCGTGGATGACATGCTGTCGGCGGCCTGGCTTCATGATGCCCCGGAGGACCAGGGCGTCTCCCTGGACGAGATTGAGGACCGGTTTGGATTCACGGTTGCCCTGGGGGTCTCAGGCCTGTCCGACCTTGAGCAGGGGAACCGCGCACACCGTAAGCGGCTTGCTTGTGAGCGCCTCAGCGCCTGCGCCGGGTGGATCCAGACCATCAAGTGCGCTGACCTGATCAGCAACACCCAGAGCATACGAAAGCACGACCCAAGCTTCGCTGTTCGCTATCTGCAGGAAAAGCGAGAGCTGCTGGCGGTACTGTCCAGAGCTGACCGCCGGCTATGGAGTCGAGCGGCCGCACTCGCCGAAGATTAAGCCCACTCCCGGTGGCGCTGGCGAGACACTTCCCGAGCAGGCATTATTGAGTTTCGGGTATATCCCTTTTCCTGTTCGTACTTGAATGCCTTTTCATGACGGGCAATCATCTCGCTCCAATAACCCTGGAGATACCGTGAAGCCCAGCGATGACCCTGCCGCTCAGCCACCGCCCGCTCCCGATGAGCACGAAGTCTGGCTTCCCATAAGCACTGCCCCGAAGGGCCGGGTCATCCTGGTCAGGGAGCGCGCCTATCCCGTGGATGATGTGTATGCGGCGCGATTAAATCCCGAAGGGCACTGGTCATCCTTTTGTGGGCAACCGGTGGTTACCGCTCCAGAACCGGATGAATGGACGGAGATGCCAGGCATAGGCGCTTCCATGCCTCTCGACCCGGAATTGGTGGAGGGCATTAAGCGCCTGGTGGGTGATATTGAGGTCGATCTGGATGCCCCACTCCCGGACGATCAGGACTAGGCGGCCACTCCTACCTGCCAGAATGGCATGCTACTCTCTCCAGATGCTCTGCTCAGGTCTAGAGCCCCACACGGGCCCCACACGGTGACCCTCATGCCAATGGAAAGCGCCTCATTTCTGGACTGCCTCGAAAAATGCGCGAATTCGCCCGAGCTGGTTGCGGAGTTTAATCGGCTAACGGGTCGCAGCGCCTTTAGGGGAGAGGGTCTCACGCCGATAGAGCGCGCCGTTGACCTGGCTACCGGCCATCGGCCTCCAAGGGAAGCGGGCGGGAACGAGGATGAGCTGGCGTTCGTGTCTTTCGTTTATGAGAGCGTCTGGCTGCGATTGTCCAGGGCAGACCCGCAGGCGCCCGCCCGGGACTAACGGCGAAGCGCCTCCCCCCTACCCTCGAGTAGAACCCGGGTCCGCTTTCCGATACTCACTCTTGAAATTGGGGAATTGGCCGGTGACCCTCCGCTCAAGAAGCCCGGCCCGACAGAGGCGCTCGCAACGGTAGGCCGGGCGCCGGGTCGACTGGATCTCCGCATCGAACCATTCGCTGTCGGGCAGTTCCGCCAGCGCCTCAAGATCTGCTTTGGTAACCGCGGGTACGCTCATAATGCCCTATCCCTTATCAGATGCCGGTACCGGCGGTACCGCTTTTGAAGCCAAACTTCGCTTTCGCCAGGCTTGCCTGTGGTGCTGGCGGACTGAACCCTAGCATCCACAGACGAAGGCGGACCAAAAGGCCCTCACCACCAAGATCAGCCCAAGGACCATAAGCCCCTCCCCAAGACCGATCCGGAACCCAGAGCGGCGTTTACCGGCCGCCTCCCAAAGGGCCACTTCGGCGTCACTCGCCGATCGGCGAACCCCGCTGTCGGAGACCAGCTCCCAGCGGCCATCGACCTTCTCAACCACGAACCCGAGCCCGGACGGCCCTCCCACATCACTCATGCATGCTCCCCAGCTTTATCAGACAGGCTACCGCGCATACCCCAAATCGCCTCGACACAGAGGTCACGCGCGTCAAGCAGCCCCTGAGCACGCCCCTGCCGGCCCTGGCCCCACGCAGCGTCACTCATGACACCGAGCTGGTCGACAACCGCACTCAGCGCTCCGCCGGCCTGGTTCCCGAGCCCTTCACATTCGCCTGATGCCTGGGTTCGCTCCTCAGCGCGCCGAAGGGCCGATAGAACCTGGCAGGCAGCACAAGCCTCAATCGGATTCTCAGGGGTGCTTCCCCAGTGCTGACCGTGGATGTCCCCCTTACGATTGTTCCAACACGGATTACGAATATCGTTGGTGCAACGGATCTCTCCGGCGCTGATCAGCACTTTCAGCGGTGCGAGCAGCTCGCCGCTGTCTTGCAACACAGTACGGGTGACGTCGATGTCGGACATGTTGTCTCCACAGGTGTCTTGACGCGGCGGGAGGCGCCGCACCCTCATTCTGACAAATGATATATTTTACGCTATATTAACTTAAGCAGGGCGTTGCCCCGACCGTTGCCCCGACGCTTGCTTCCAAAACCACCCCCCTGCCGGGCCCGGCCGAGGGAGCGCGGGCCTTCTTCTCGAACCCCATTTGGGCAAAGGGAAAGCTCCGCCCAAGCTGGGTCGCAGGTGGCCCACCCTGGGTCATCGCCGGGACAGAGCGAGAGTCACCGCCGGCCAGCTGGCGGTGAAGGGGTAGGAGTCCGCCATGAGCATAAGGTGCTGGCGGAGTGTCGACGGGAATCGGCTAGGACGGAGCGTAACCTGAGGGCGCCCGGATCACCCCAGCACAAGCCGGGAGGCGCGCCTGACCAGGGCCTTAAGCAGGCGCTGCTTACCGATGGCAAAGACCTGGTTACGCTTACGCGAGTCGTAGAGTACGGCAGTTGCCTCCAGCTCCAAGGGGAGCTCAGGGATATCGCCCAGGTGTCCGATCACGAACCGCCGGCCAAAGGCCGTACGGCGCTCAAAGATTGCGACGCCCTCGCCCGCCAGCACCAGTGCACGGTGGCCTCCGGCCAGCGAGTGCACGCTCAGCGCGCCGACCACGCCCGGTGACCGATCGATTTCCCGCCAAAGGATGGCCAGCGACCGGTCGAGGCCCGACTGAGTCAGTTCCTGAGGGCTTCCAAGGCTATGCATGCATTTGCTCCAGTCAGATTCGACAGTGGGAAACAAGCGATTGAGGGGCCCAGCTAGTCGGCCAGGAGATCCCTGAGGTCCTCAAGGGCCGCCTCCACCACGTAAAACGCCCCTTCAGTCTCGCGATACTCGACATCGAATTCCAAGCCGCGACACCGGAGGTACTCATCCTCCAGATCCTGCCGGCCTTCCTTATCCGGGAACGCCGGCATCGCCTGGACGTCGGACACCCGACCGGTGGAGGGATCCAGCGTCGCATCGCAGGGGTATTCCTTCCCAGACCATCGGGACACAAACTCGACAGTAATCATGGCACCTCCATTACGCCCTATTAATATACCGTATTTTTATCACTTTGTCAATCCGAGATCCACGGCCGGACGTGGCCATGATGCCTTATCTTTTTGAGCACAAATAGCGGGCGTCTGCCTGGGCAGGCCGGCCACTCAATGACCAGGCGACGGGGAGGGGCGGAAGTTCGGACAGTCCGTCGGGTTACGCCGACTTCGTCGGATTATCATCCGGGTTCGAACAATTCGCCTCCCTGAATGCCAGGCCGGCCTATCGAAGACCCGACGCCCCTACCCCGTGCCCGGGTGAGAAACCTCCGGCGACTGCCCCTGCGCCGGCGCCAGCACGCCGTAGTCGAATTCATGACCGCCAGCATCCACCTCTGCCACCCCGGGCAAGCTTTCGACCCAGGCCAGCACACGGGAGCTCTGAAGCCCGAGGTGCTGGGCCAACAACCCGTCCGGCGGGTTGTTCACATGCCCTACCACGACATGAGACCCTGGCGTCGCCAAAACCGACGCTCCGCCGTGGCCCGTGAGGCCCGCGACCCATTCGAGCTCCAGCGTAGCCGAGATCCGAAGATGGCGCCGCCCAGTGGCGTCAGACTCAACCCCGAGGGCCCCAACACTCGGGACGACCCGAAGCGGCCCGCCCAGTAGCGACTGTTGATTCCCTAGGGCCGCCTTGAAAGCGTTCACCCTCGCATGATCCTGCCATCTCGTGGGCAGAATTCCCTTCGGGCGATACAGGAGGGTGACAGCCACCGAGAGCCGTGATCGTGTCTGGAGTGGCACAGATGCCTCTCCATGGGTTTGCCCGTAACTCAGGGGCTGCCGGCCGGAAACCAATCCCTCCGGCTGCTCAGCCCCAATACCTTCGAGCGCGGCAGGCAGCAGCGGCAGGATAACCTCCACCTCCCCATCGGCACCATACGTTCGCACATAGTCGCCCAGGCAGCCGATCGCCTGCGCCACCACTGTTCGCGCCACTTCTGGCTCCATAAGGCCTCCACAGAAACCGCGGTCAGCTCGGCGGAAACGCCGAACCACAGGCAGGGGCATGCTCAACCCCAGGGCGCCCTATAGGCGAGCCCCTCGAGGCCGACGCGTGCGCCACAGCAAAAAGTATATTTCTCGGGATAATAAAGATCAATCGCGCATTGACAGAATATCTATTTTTTGGTATATTAATACGGCTTTCAACGTTAATCATCAGCTACAGGGGAATGATGATGCGCAAGCATTTGCTCTTGGCAGTAGTCGCTGCCGTGGCCCTCGCCACCTTTGCCTATCCGGCTCAAACCGTATCCATCGGCTTTCTCGTCAGCGCTCTCTGCGCCTTCTGCGCCACCGCCTCAGCCGCCAGCAACTTGGTTGCACGCCACCTGCACAGCGCGCTCAGCGCCAGCCTTTCAAGCGCCCAGGCCCGTATGTCTCGCACCTCCCAGGCTTCATAACAATACCGGGTGGGCGTCCAGAGGGGCGCCCAAGACCCCAAGCTCCTGAACGACGGCCGCGCGACTACCACCAAATTTTTTGTTGTCAAAAACGACCATTCCTCTACCCTCTCTCCATGACACCGGACAAACAGGATCCCCGGAATGGACGAGAAGATCATCGACATACCCATGTTCTGTGTAGGGCATGAGGACTACTACGCCGTGGACATTGATCTCGGCACTACTCCCGCGAACGAGGCGTACAACCACCTGCCCTTCACCAAAATGGCCGGCCTGGATGAGGTGCTGATGAAGCAGACATCCATCACCGCCCAGGTGCACCTGCCGGGCAATCGGTCCGTCGCGGTGCCCTTGGCCGCGCCTACCGGGTCACAGGGCCTCACCCGGAAGGATATCGTCGACGGAATCCGGAAAGGCCTGCAGCACATCTATCGACAAGCCAGGGTTGAAGGCAGCCTCTCACGGCTGGATCTCGCCACAGTCGCGCCGCTCCCACTACTGCTTGTCACCAAAACATCCCTCCACCAGGACGACCAGTGGCTCCACGTGGCGACCGACCAAATCCCCCAGGCCCTCCAGCAGGCCGGCCAACCCTTCCCACCGTTCTAGCCTCCTCGCCCGCCCCAGCGGCGGGCCCCGGCACCACACCGCAGTTTGACGCCAAACCGCGCGCCTGCGCGCAGCTCAGCTTGCTCCCAAATACAGCCTTGCCACCAAACTCCTGCTCTACCAGGCCTGCCTGTGGAGCGAACCTGATCCGCTCTGACCTACGAACCGCCCAACTCTATCCGTCACATTCCCCGCAGCGCCGTACGCCCTCGCTACTCGCCTTTCGTCCGGCCTGCGGCCGAATCCCCTCTGGGAGATGTATGGGCCCCCTGCAAGGCCTTCACGATCCCACAATTCCGGCCTGCGGCCGAAAGCTCTTGCCCCCTCGTGCACCCGCTCCTTGGGACCTCCGGCCTGCGGCCGAAAACCCTCACCTTCACCGCCTCAGCTACCTCATCCGCCCTCGCGCTTAGAGACCTTCCGGCCTGCGGCCGAAAACTCAAGCAGACCCCCGTTTTGCGTTTTGTTTTTTTGCCGGTATATTAAGCCGGAAACCAAATGGAGAACCGAAATGGCTCACCTCTCCCGAAAGTACATTCGCGAATACGAATGGGGACTCCTAGTCGACATTCGCCGTTCCGATCGCACGCTCTCTCGCCGCTTCTGTTTTCGCCTGTTCCCCAGCGCGGATGCTACATGGAGGGCCGCCGCTGCCTGGCGGGACTATGCCCACCTCACTGCCTTCGGGGTCCCCGTCACCTCAACCTCACCCCACGTTGTTCGCAGACGTGATGCTGCCAACCCAGAGCTCCCCCCAGGCATCTCCATGGGCTACTCCGCACGGAGGCCGACGCCAGATAACCCTGCCACTCGCAAGCCCCTCTACTACGTAGTGACCTACCGAGTTCCCTGCACCCGAACCGGGCGCACAAAGCTGGCCCGCAAAAGGTTCAATTTCGAAAAGCTCGGCAAGGAACAGGCGCTGGAAAAGGCGATGCGCTTCCGGGCGAAAACCATCGGTGACCCGACCCCCTAACCCACCCCTCCTCCCGCCACACTGCCCCATCTCCCTCTCCCGACCTGCACCTCGCCCACACTCCTGATCGCGAACCTTGTCAAACCTATTTATAAATGTTATAAATATTATAATTATTATAAGGTTATATAAATAATTTAAGGATCGAACTTCGCGGCTTGCCGGCGAAGGCCGCCCTAGCGTTACTTTTTCGGCAGGGGGCTGGGTCCACAAAGACCCAGTTCGGGTCGTATTAGCCCCTCGCTGGGTCAAATGCGCCCCAAAGGGGTGATCGTCCGTAAATCGTCCACCTGATCCTTTCGCAGTGGAGCTTTGCGCCAGCGACTGCCTAGGCAGATGCCCCCGCCTGTGGGTCTGGGCCACCTCTGGCCCACTTCGGGCCACTGAGCGGCCCTCGAGTGAGCGCTGGAGTGAGCGCGAGTCAATGTCTTGCTCCTCGGAAAAACTTGCCAACGGCCTATTTTTTATTTATTTTTCGGCTTAATAAGTTCCCTGTGGGAGTGACAATGAGTCTTCTGACGCCAACCCAGCTGCGCCAATTCCGCCGGCGGAGGGCTGAGCTTGCAAAGCTGCTTAAGGACACGAGAGAGGCCCCAATCGACAGTGGCTTTGACCAGCGGGCCCACGTTCTCGCGTTTAGGTGGTACGGAGGGGTCACCGGCGCACTTCTGATCGCCGCGGCCGCGCTCCTTGTTGGTGCCGCGCTTTTCGAAGTCGTGCGGCCAGGCAGCGCGGTCTTTGTCACCACTCAACATGGTGAGCTTCACCGGCTCCCATCGAACCAAATCTCGAATGAGCGGCCATACGCCAATGAGTGAACAAAAGAAGATGCCGGCCGGACAGCGCCGCCGAACTGGGTCCACGCCTGGCAAAGGAGCTCCGAAGGGCCCAGGTGCTCCTACCCGACCCCGGCAAGGCTCCGCTGATGACCCGGTGATGAGAGTTGCGGCTAAGAACCGCTTCTATATGGATGGAGCAAAAACTTATCGACGTTTCCTCCCTGTCTCAGCCGCCCTGCTTGGCGTCTCAGCAGTGCTCCTTGGAATCTCAATCAACAAGAAGTCTGAGAATCGATATATTGCCACCTACGCCGATGGCACTTTGCTTCAGGCCCCGGCGCTAGACGTGCCCAATCACTCCGAAGTGGTCGTCCGTAATTGGCTTTCGCGAGCACTCGGCCATACCTTCGAGATGGATTACGTCCACTATAAAACGCAGATCAACCGCGTTGTCGGAGAGTACTTCACCCAGAAAGGCGGCTCGGAACTCATCAAAAGCCTCGTAGATTCCGGCTTTATCGACCAGATGACCAACAACGGCCTAGCCGTATCACTGGTTAGTCTTTCCGACCCAGTGCTGGTGCGCCACGGCAATTTCGGTCAGTCGGACTATTACGCCTGGCTTTTTCAGTCCTCCGGTCTACTAACGATGCAGAACCGCTCCGAGCGCTATGACCTCCCTGTCTCGATCACTGTGACAGTGGCACGCCGAAACACCCTGGAATACCCGGTCGGGCTGGGTATCGATCGCATCTTTGTAGAGATGGAGCCGAATCCATGAGGAAGAGCCAGCTTGCCGTGGCCATCGCCACAGTCCTTTTAACAGCATCCCCGTCTCCCTCTGCTTTTGCGGATAGCCAGGGCGGCGCCGACTCGAATGACGGCGGCTCGACCCCCTCAACGTCTCCCGGCGAAAACACCATCAATGACCCCTTGGCGTCAGAGGATTACCTTCGCACGCTGCCAGAATCACCCGATGGTCGCACTTACAACCCGCTATACAGGCCGAAGCTCACCCCGGTTCAAGACAAGAACATGGTTAGCGTCACGGTGGATGGCGAGGAATTCAAGCTAACACCGCAAGAGTACAATGAGGTGCAGCTCAAGCGGAGAGCCCTGCTACGGAAGATGTACGACGATCATGAAATGGCGCGACTGCGCTCGATGATGGAACGGGAACAGGACGACCAAGCATACCAGGAGGCCCTTGATTCAAGGTTCCCACTTAGTCCTGAACAGATATTGAACTTGCGGCGCAAGGATCTGGAGCGAACCCGCGCTGAGAACCGCCCCGTTGTCGGGAATGTCGAATCGAGCATTCGGACGGTGTCTTTAGACCTTGATAGTCAAGAACCGATAACATTAAACGTCTCCACCGGCTTTATCAGCGCATTGGTCTTCTTCGACCAGAACGGCAAGCCATGGCCGATCAAGGGGGATGTCATCGCGGATGACAACGCATTCGCCTCGGGCAAGATTGGCGATGCGGGTCATATCGCCACCTTCGAGATCAAGCAATCCTTTGCTCAATCCAACGCACTCCTGGAGCTGGAGGGCCTGAATAGCCCACTCTCAATCCGCCTTGTTGGCGAGGAAGGAAAAGTCGATGCAAAGCTGAGCGTCCGAGTCCCTCGGTTCGGCCCCAAAAGCGAGCAAGGCCCGGTCAGAACCTCCTCTCGCTCTGAGGCGGCATCGCCAGTAATGATGGAACTCCTGAACACCGGCAGGATTGCAGGCGCAGAGCAATACGCGCTCGACGGCGTCCAGGGGCTTGTCTTCTATCAGGACGGCGCGCTGTTCATTCGCTCCAAGGCGACACTCACTGTCCCCCCAATTCAGCCGCCGATGAGCCAAGAGGTTCGCAGCCCTACTGGCTACAGAATCTACAAGATACCCCCTGTGACCAACCTTATGTTCGCCGATGAGGGGCGGCTGGTCAGGGCGACCGTAAAGGAAAAGGATTCGATTAATCTTTCGGCAAAACCGTCCATCTTTCCGAGGGCCACTGAATGAGCAGCACCGACGATCACTACGAAGAGGTTGCCTACTCGGCCCCATCTGACGTTGTAAGTGAAGACAGCAAGAAGAAGGGGTTCGTAGGGCGTTTCTTTGGCCTTCCCGGAAAGGTCAAAGCAATGATGGTTATCCTCGCCGGCCTGGCGGGCGCCTTCATCTACCTGATTTTTTCATCACTATCGACACCGCCGGCGTTTTCCTCAGCAGAAAGCCAGGGCGCCGCTCGGGTGGACGTTCGAGTCGACAAGGTAAAGAGCACGGACAACAGACAGGCGGTAAAATCCGATACCGCCACGTCTGACCGGCTAGAAGCTCTGCACGAGGAGGACATTGAAACCCGCCGACAGTCCAGTGACTCGTTTATTGAGCAGATAGAGCTCCGTAATGCTCAAGCCGTCGAGAAGGAGCTCAATAAGCGGTCCTCGCAGCTTGAGCAACAAGCGGCTACGCGCCCGGCGTTAAACAGCGAGAGTACGCGCAGGGCCCTGCAGGCTCGCCAGGCCGAGATCGAAGAGCGCCGGGCTCGACTAGCATCAACTATTGCAAACCAGCAAAATCCCGAATCCCCTACCCGGCCGGCGCAAAGGGCCTCCTCACCATCCAGAGATGGCTATTACTATTATGACGAGAAGGGTGAGATTCAGCTCAATCAGCGCCCCATAAGCCAAAGCGATCTCATGGAGATGCAACAGACCGGGCGCGTATTCGATGAAGAATCCTTCATCGAGGAGCAAATGGCAATGCTGCAGAAGAACTCAAATCGCAACCTGAACATCGATGACTACACTGCGTTTCGCGATGTCGGCTCAATGGCTTCGAGCTTTGACGACGACAAGGATGATTCAAAGGGGTCGAGCTCATCGGACAGGACCTCTAGAACGAAGGTGGACTATGCAAGCTATTTTGAACGCGGATCTGCCGCAGTATCCGATGAAAGGTCAAGGATGCGCGGGCTACAAGCATCACTGACGGGAGGCTCCACCCAGCCGGATAACGCTGCAGGTCCCGCAAACACCGGGGGCGGCGTTTCTGAGCTAGCCCAAAATCCATCAGCCGGCGGCACTAGATTTGACGTCCCCCCCGGGACAATTAGGTTTGGCAACCTGCAGATCGGTGTCAACTCCGACGCCATCTCTCCCGTTAAGGCCGTAATCCTGCAGGAAGGACCTCTAAAAGGCGCGGAGCTGCTGGGCGCGCCAGCTAAGATATCAGAGGAAGCGGTGGGGATTTCGTTCACCACTATGACCGTCGGCAAACAAAGTTACACGATCGACGCCGTCGCCTTAGACCCCCAAACATACAAAACCCACTTGGCGGACGACGTTGACCACCACACCTTTGAGCGGTACTTCAAGCTCGCGACAGCTGCGGCTATGGAGGGCTATGCGGAGGCGCTCACCAACCAAAGGACCATTCGTCGGTCGGATGGCTCGGTTGAGACCGTGAACGACGGCCTCCCGGATGGTCGCGACCAAGCTTTGTACGCGACCGGTAAGATCGGCGAGAAACTGGTTCCCAAATATGAATCAGCATTTGACCGAGAGTCCACGGTAACTGTGAATAGCTATCGCGATATCGCGGTGATGTTCATGTCCGGCGTGAACTTATAGAGATTGACAGAAATATCCCCCTGATTTATTTTACGGTATATTATCTATTTGCAGGCGGCCCCTATGAGTGATGTAGACGACCAGAAATACCATGATCTGGATGACATGGATGGTCTCGATGGCCTTGATCATCTTGACGACACCAACCCTGACGTGAATGACGAAATTGATGACGCCCTGGGAGATGAGCTGGATTTCGAAGACGATCTATCCCGTGGAGGAGATCCGGATCTAGACCCGTTTGAGGACCCCGACCACGTCTCAGTGGACGCCGAGAATCGCTCCGAAGCCCATGATGGCCCGACACCAGGCAGTTCAGCTGGTGGTGGAGCTGGCTCAGGCAACGGGGCTCATAATGACTTTCAGGTCGACGACGAGCCCGAGGCCAATGGCCTTGGGCTGGGCAAAATGGCATTCCTTGGCATAGGGGGGCTTCTGTTCCTTGCCACCCTCTACTTCGTGCTGAAGGCCACGGGCATGTTCGGTGATGCCAATCCCGACCAGGTGGAAGCTTTTCGGCAGCAGCCCCAATCCCCAGGGTTGCAATCTGGTTCGGGGCCACAAAGGCAAGCCATGCCGGCTGAGCGGCCTCAATCCGCACCCCGGATTGAACCTGACGAACCTGATTTTGCGGCCACAAAGCTTGAGCCGCAGAGATCGCAGTCTGCTGCCAGCTCACCGATCTCCAAGGAAGCTCTCAAAGACCTCCATTCGGAGCTTGAGGCTGCGATCTCCGGTAACGCAGGCGAGGTCTCCGAGGTTGTCCGCTCTGAAAGCGAGCAGACAAGGGAGGTTATCCGGGGCCTTTCCAGCAAGATGCCTGTTAGCGATGGCTCGCTGGGCCAGGTCATCAGTCAGCTTGACGATCGGACTTTCCGGCTAGAGGGTATTCTCGCGGAAATCGAAAGGAAAATTGATGCGACCGCCGCCTCGTCAAATGGCAGAGAGGAGCTAGACGTCAGTGCGTTGGCCGCTCAGTTAGCTGCGTCTCTCCCAGAGCGACAAGGCCCGGCCAGCCCCTATGTCGCAGACGACACCTATCAGGGGCGCACCAGGCTCCCGGGTTTTGAGGTGATCAAAACGACCGCCGACGGCTCGATGTCCGTTGTCAAAACGCCCTCCGACAAAGTAAATGTCTATTTTGACGGCGAACAGTTCTATCACGGCGGCTCTCTGAAGAAGGTATCGGGTATTGAAGAAAGCGGCTGGGTCGTGCTTGTGGAGGACAGCTTTTTCATCGACGCGGAACGTGAGCCCATCGAGCCAAAGGTGATCGTAAAAGAGGTACCGACGAAGCAGCGGAAGAAGGAGGTCACCTCAACGGCCGCACCGAACGTCAAGGATCAGGATTCCGACGTGGCCGACTCAAAGGAACGTAGTGACGCCAAAGTGTCCCCCGCACCTGCCCCAGCTAGGCCGGAGCCCGTCTCGAAAACCGAGGGCTGGGCCCTTCATGTCGTCGATCAAGAGGCGCAATCCTTTTTGCTGCGGGGGCCAGACCTTGACTGGCATGTAGCGAAAGCCGGCCGCGACTTTAAAGACTTTGGTGTCGTGCACGGGTACGAGGAAGGCAAGGGGCTGCTGGTTGGGGATGCGGTCATTCCGACCTACGGCGAGTAATTATTAAGCGGTTTACCAACCTGGTCATTTATTTTGGAGCATATTATGTCGAAGGTAGCTTTCATTTCACGTGGGATCGTAGCGGTCGCCTTTTCCTTTCTCCCACACGCGGCGTTTTCCGCTAGCGGCTATGGTACCGCCGGTGCTGCGGCAGAGGGTCTTGCTGAGGAGGGGGAGAGCTTCATCAGACTCATTATTATTCTCGCCGCGATTGCTGGTCTTATCTGTTTCCTAGTGGGCGCTTTCATGCTCTATAAGGATAGCAAACAGCCGAATCAAGGCCATGGGAAATCTGCCTTTATTGGCTTCGTGGTAGGCATAATTCTTGTCTCTCCGGTGGCGTTTATGAATATGTTCGGGGGCAGCTTGACTGGCGGTGAGGCCACCGGTGAAGAACACATCTCCCCGTATATCCGATAAGGGTACCAAGATGGACCTCCCGCTTTCTGTAAAGAGAAGTCGCTTCAGGCACGACGACCCACTCGCCGAGCATGCGGACGCGGCCTTCAAAGAGAAAGCCGCGTTGATCAAGCGCCGAGATGACTATCGTTGCGTCTACTGTGCGCTTCAGTCCAAGAAGTACCAGGAGGTCCATCATCTGGACGACGACCACCACAACAATGACGAAAGCAACCTGGTTACAGTTTGCCCTCTATGCCACGCAGTCTGCCACTTGGGACTTTCTGCGCGACGCAAGGCCGGGACACTTATCTACGTCGACCCGTCCCTGGGAATGAAGCAGGCCGACCTGAATGCTTTAGTTCGCTGTCTGTGGGTGATGGAGCGCAGCAAAGATAAGGAGCTGCAGATTACATCAGTGGGGTACCAGGCGCGCCTAAACCGTCAAGTGATCAAGGCGCGTCGCCACTATGAGACCTCGGATCCTGGGCTCATCGCTGATATTTTGTTGGGGTTCTCCGAGGAGGATTACAGGAACCGAGCGCAGATCTTCCCTGGCCTTCTTTTTTTACCTCAGCCAACAGCGTTTGAACCAGCACTAAGATATTGGTGCGAATCACTATTCCAGCAGGTACAGCCGGATGATTGGGCCGCCATGTCCGAAGACAAGGCCGCCCGCTGGCTATTGGGCGACGATCGGTCTGAGCTAGCCTTGGCTGAAGCCCTGGGCATCACCTAAAACCCGCACCTAATCATGGGGAAATCGGTTTGGATAAAATTGGCGTATGCCTTTTTGATGATCCCAAGCTCGCATCGTCTGGCTGGGCATCCGTGGCCGGCGAGACGGCGAAGCGAATCTCGGGCGCGGCTGAGCTGTCTTCCGCTGAGGTATGGGTTACTAACGTGGATTTCAGAACCTACCGGGCGCTCAGCTTTCACAAAGCGCCCCATATCTTCGACACACAGTATTTTCGCACGTCTATGCGAATGCTAGTTAAAGAGCTCGGCCTGGAGGACGATCATAAAACAGCTGCCTCTGTCTTCTCAGAGATATTCACTCGGACTCTCAAGCAGGCAGTCGACGTGTTTGGCCTACAGCCACGTGAGCCCGAATACCGGTTTAGCTCCTTGCTCGGCGGCCACCTTCTTTCGCCGCGGTTTCGACGGGGACCGCAGGGGCCCAACGCCGCTGAGATTCAATTAGGGATCAATCACGCCTACCAGGCCAACCAGGCCATGTTTAACCGGAGGCCACCGCAGGGAAGCACTGCCCAGGTTTTCACCTTCCCTCGCGAGCGCTACGCAAGGTGGCTTCTCTCCCTGCCCTACCCTAGCGGCGACCGCTGGAAGACTATCGCTCACAAAGAGTCAGAGCTCGTTATCGGGGTACAGGACGGATCAGAAATCCCCGGGACACGGGCTGCTCTCCAGCGTCTGCGCAAGAAAGCTCAGACATCGGCGGTCTTTTTGCGTATCAGTGTTTTGTCCATTGATCGCTTTTTCCAGGATTTCGCGTCGTTCGGCGTCGGAGGGTTCGACGTCAAAGCGAGACGGTGGGCGACTCTGCCTGAGGTTATTGAGATCTCTCGCTACTCAAAGATCAGCTTAATGGGCGGGTTCCAGTGCCCTCTGACGAGACTTGGCCTCTCAGATCGCCTGAGCACCGACGCGCGCCCCTTCTCATTTAGCCGGGGTTTGCTCCTGGAGAACGCTTGGGTCGGCCTTAGCGGCAGGATCAACGGATCGAAAGACGAGACAGCGCTCGGGGCTTACATGCGAGCCTACGACCGCCTCGCCTGTAACCGCGTAGCGGAGCAATTTGCCCGCTATAACGTCGTGATCGGCTCCTATGGGACCGGCCGGGTGGTGGCCTACGTGCCCGAGAATGAAAAAAAGGCGATTACCCAGCTTGCTCTAGCGAAGCGGGTGTTGCCTCCACTATCGATGACGAAAGGACTATCACTGGATGGAAACATTTGATCTCGATGAGCTGAGTTCAGGCGAACCGCCGGCGTCTGTCTTCCCGGAGGAAACGAAAGACCTCGACGATCTTTCCTTACTGATCATGATGATGGCATACACCGGACATTGCGACCATCTGGCCATCTTAGAGATGGATAAGGCTGTCGGCCAACCAAACGGCGCGGCTTCGGCGGAACGCATCCGCACCGAATTCCAGCGCAGCTCCCAAACTCAGCAGCAAATGCTGGACGAAGACGACATCATCTGAGGAATTCATGTACGCCCTCCTGAAATCTGCATCCAAACTCTTCCGCACCCACGTCTTCGACTCGTGCAACCTGGAGACGCCCGACTACTTTGGTTCAGCCGCACGCCGCGACAAAGTGATGGTGATGAAGGATGGTGGTCTGATGTCCATGATCCAGGTTCGCGGATCATGGTCGTATATGGGCGATGAGGAGTTCTCAGATACACTTAATGAGATCCTAAAGAACCTGAAAGCCACCCTCGCGGCACCAGGCCTCACACTGGAGATTTACTTCTCGAGGGATCCCGAGGCGGGAGCCTTCGAGGTCCGCAAGTCAATAAAGGCTATGTCTCTAACCGCGAGCCGCCTAGGCCTCGGGGGTCTCCAGGGCATCATCCAGGAACGAGGGGAGATTGCCGCTCGCGATGCGGCAGCGGAGCGCACTTACCTTGTCATTAGAACCCACCCTGCGGCCTTGCGCTCGAAATCCCGCATCAAGGAGGCCTACGAACAGCGTGCCCGAGATGCCGCAGAACTTGGGCTCCCGCTCAAGCCCGGTGATTACTCTCAATCGCCCCTGATGGCCATCGGGGCCCTTCGAGATACACATAACGCGATTTGTCAGCAGATTAGAACGGTCTTCAGTCGATTCCTGGATATTGTCGAATTGGATGCTCTAGCCATGTTGCGGGCTATCGCCTTCACGATCTCGCCAAGCGACAAGTCGCCTGAGTGGAAGCCGCGCTTTGCCGACTCCCTTGATGCGGTAGTGCGGACGGTGAAGGAAAGCCGCGTCGATCATGACGTAAGCCATCTTTTCGCGCCAGATTTAGGGATGCAACTGTTTGACAAGGTGCCGGACTGCTCAGAGCGGCGGGGGCTAGTTCGTTACGGCTCCACCTATCACGCTCCCCTTCTTGTCGAGCTCGCGCAGGAGACGCCTACGCCGATCGGAAAGCTGCTTGAGAATATAGATCCAGGTGTGCCCTTCTCTCTAAAGGTAGTTATCCGAACAGGCTCCTCTGCCGCGCGAAACGCATGCTCGCAAAAGGCGACGGCTGCGGGCTTGCTTGCTCTTTTCGGCGCCGGGAACAGGCAAATTGCTGCCGGAGCCCGGTCTTTAGTGGCTTATGCTGATGAGAAAAACGCCACCTTAGCGAACATTCAGATGGTGGCCCGGACCTGGGCGAAAACTATCCCGGAGGCGTCTGCTCGTTCGGAACTGCTGATGCAGGCGCTGCAATCCTGGGGAAGCCTCGCGCCGATTGAGGAATATGGTGACGAGATAGAAGCATTTTTAAATAACCTGCCGGCTGTATCCCATAAAATCAGCGCCAATAGCTTCCCGGCCCAATTGTCAGACGTGTTCACCATGCTGCCCTTATCCAGGCCTGCATCACCTTGGGAGTTCGGGACTCAGCTATATAGAACACCTGAGTCTACGATTTTCCCCTACCTGCCAGGCTCCTCTAAACAAACAACGTCCAATGATCTCTATTACGCTCCACCGGGTTTCGGCAAATCGGTTAAGCTAATTGCCGACAACCTGTCCTCCGTCCTCGCGCCTGGTCAACGTCGCCTGCCCAGGATTGGGTTGATTGATATCGGCTACGGGTCCGCGCCGTTCATTGAGATGCTCAAGGCTTCCCTCCCGCCAGATCGGAAGCATGAAGTGGTCCACGTCTCCTACCAGATGACGGAGAGATTCGCGCGAAACCCGTTTGATACCCCACTAGGGTGCCGGGCGCCTTTGAAGTACAAAAGGTCATTTCTGGTCAACCTGATGACGGAGCTCCTGACACCCGTTAGCGGGAGCCGGTCCATTGAGCGGCTAGACGAGCTGGTTGGCGTGCTTGTCGATGAAATGTATTCGTACTTCGACCCAAGCCGGAATCCCACCCCGTACGAGCAGGGTGTCGATCAGGTTGTCGATAGTGCACTAGCCGACATCAGATTCTACGTCGAGGACCATGCCGGCGACGAGACACCTTGGTGGACCGTCGTCGACAAGCTTTTTGAAGCGGGCCGCACGCGCGAAGCCAGTCTAGCCCAGCGGTACGCTGTGCCCACCCTATCCCAGGCTACTGAGGTGCTAACCCACAGCAATACAATCCGCGATCTATTTTCCAGTAAAGAAGGCGATGGCAGCCGAGACCTGGTCAAGTTCATAAGATCAATGATTACGACTGCGGTGAATGATTTCCCGGTACTCGCTCATCCCACCGCCTTTGACTTTGCAAACGCCCGCGTGGTTGCTCTCGACCTTCAGGACGTTGCCGACAGTGGCTCGCCGCAGGCCGACAAAAAGACGACCATCATGTACATGCTGGCACGAGATATCGTTGCCGGTGATTTCTATGAGAGCAAGCATGTGATCGCGGAGTTCCCGTTAAAATATCGCGATTATCATGCTAAGCGTATCGCTGACGGTCAGAACGACATAAAGATATTGGAGATGGACGAGTTCCATCGCACTGCGGGGTCCCCTCAGGTGATCGAAATGGCCGTGAGGGACATGCGAGAAGGCCGAAAACATGGGGTTGGCGTGAAGCTTGTTAGCCAACTCCTCGGCGACTTCACGGAGAGCATGATTGCCCTCTCAACCAACATCTTCATCCTTTCTCGCGGCGGCTCCGAAGACGACGCGGCTGAGATCTCCCGCCTGTTCAAGCCGGGAAGATCGCTTATGGACGCTTCACGGTCCATCCTCACCGGGCCCGGGCCGAAAGGGAGCTCTATGATCTACCTGGGCAGAATGAAAGGGCAGCGTGAGTCGTCCGTTCGGCACCTGCTCTATCTTCCATTGGGCTCGCAAGAGCTCTGGGCCTACAGCACCACCCCATCGGACGCTAAGCTACGTGCCCTCGCCGTCGAGGAATTTGGCATTACTGATGCCCTGAGGCGTCTGGCCCGGTGCTACCCAGGGGGTTCTGCCGCCGGCGAGATAGAGAAGTTACTCGAAGCCCAGGACATCGGCGAGGCGCTAGGTCACGCGATGGTCAGGCTGCGGGGCGCAGCTTGACTCGGTTTATTTTACGGCATAGTATTTCAATGAATCTGAATCCCGATAACCCAGGAAAAAGCGGCCCTATGATGCGATCTTTGCGCTTTCCCGCCCTGGCTATGGGCGGCGCACTTCTATTGGGCTGTGCAGCCCAGCATCCAGTGGTAGAGCCGGACCCATTAGCAGAGAATGACCGTCTGGCGCTGTCTACGCTGGCGCAGGTTTCAATTGAGGCGAGGCATGAGCTTCGTCTGCTGGCTAAGTCCCAGGAAAGCGTTAGCGCGGAATCCCTTACCGCTGAGCAGCACGCTCAGCGAGCCTACCAGGCCGTGCACGTGCCAGAGGGATTCGAACAGGTACGGAACTTCAAGTTTGCTGGGCCTGGTGTCGAGGCCGCGCGAGCCCTCGCCAAGCTGGCGGGCTATACCGGAGATCAATTCCAGGTCGTAAACAAACCGATTGCGAACGAGCCGCTGGTGTTCATCGACATCAGGAATCGGCCACTCGTCGAGGCTCTCCGCGAGCTGGGCATGCAGACCGGCGATCAGGTCCGGGTGGAGGTTTACGAGCACAAGGGCCTAATGCGCTATGTTTACGCTGATCAATAGAAATTTCGGACGGCAGAGACGTCGGCATTGCATAGTGCCGTTAGCGCTCCTTCTCGGCAGCCTTTCACAGTCCGCACTTTCTAGCGACGCGCTCACGTTGAGAGACTTGGAGGAGCTGGATTTCAGCCCCGACACCTCTCTTGAAACGGAGGCACCAGGAAAGCGCCTGAGGCTTGACGCAATCCGAGATGCCGCTCTTGCGGCCGGCGGGCAACATGGCTTTGCAAGCCGAATGAATCAGTTGAAGGCCATTTTCGAGGAACGCGCCACTCAGATCGAAGCAATCTTCGACTTCTCAACCCTGATGCGTCTTGCGAGCAAGGGGGAACAGGAGATGTTCTTCTTGCCGCCAGTCATTACTGAAGCCAGCAACGTAAAACGCCTCACCAACTCCGGCTCTACCGTTCAGGTCTCTGGTCTCTATTACGAAATCACTCGGCCGGCGCAGCTTACGCTTCGTGCGCCTAACTGGCGGCAGTACCTTCTCTTTGATCAAGAGCTGTATCTATCACTTCCCCCCCGCCCTTTGATGCCAAAGGGCACTGAGGAGGTGTCAGTATGGCGGGAGAATGTTCGCACCGGATGGCATGCCGGCATCGGTCAGGCCGAGGAAGAGATGAGCTACCGGATAGAGCGTTTGGCACAGGACTTCATTGGTATGCTCCGCTACATGCGTCTAGTGATGTCCGGGAAAATAGAGGCGCCGTTCGTCGCCGTACTGAAGAAAGATGTCGTGGGCGACCGCGATACAATGCGCCTAGACGAGCGGGTCTACAAGATCTCTATTCCGGCTGCCCTGGTCAATGATACGTCGCAGTGGAACCCCTTGTACGGCGACGACCGCGGTTCACTGGTATATCCAGCCGAGAGCCAGGTCATTCGGAAGCAGGAGTGAATCATCATGGATAGCGACCTGGTTCACCTACCCCCGAACGCAGCCTCTGAAAATTCTCTGAATGACCTGCTGGTTAGAATGCTGGAGCTGGGCGCCTCGGACATGTTCATCATGGGCGGCACTCCTGTGACCTGCCGGGTGGGGAGCGAACTACGGCGTCTAACGGATCGTAGGATTACAGATCGTGCTGCATTTGAGTTCGCCAAACTTATTTACGGGGAGCCTGCCCAGTCATTACTCGGGGCCGGTGATCGGATCGATGCTACTTACGATCTGAGGGTCGCGAGTCCCGAGCGGGGAGTTCGCCCCAGACTACATCGCTGGCGCGTGAACATCGTTTCTTGTGTCCGCTCGGCGCACCACTCGTGCACGATCACGATGCGCCCCATTGCAAGCACGCCGCCGTCGATCGATACCTTCGACATACCCGAGCAAGTGGCCGACACAATCGTTAAAACATCTGGTGGCGGGCTGGGCCTAGTCGTCGGCCCAACCGGGTCCGGAAAAACGACGACGATGGCTGCTTGTCTCGGCCACAAGCTCACTCTGCCCGGCTCATTCAAGAACCTAGTGACCATCGAGCACCCCATCGAATTCCTCTACGACCAGCTCCCCCTGGAGGAGAGCATCTGCACCCAGATGGAGGTTGGTAAAAACGTAAGCAGCTTTGAAGATGGCATCGAAAATGCAATGCGCATGACGCCGACGGATATTATGCTCGGTGAAATCCGGTCTTTTGATACCATCTCGAGTGCTATCCAGGGGTCTATGACCGGCCACTTCGTTCTAAGTACCTTGCATGCTAATAGCGTCCCGGAGACCCTTCAGCGCATCAAAACCTTGTACCCGGCTGAACTCCAGCACGCCGCCATTTCAGAGGCGCTGCAGGCTTTAAAGCTCATCTGCGCACAGCGCAGGATACCGAGCGCAGATGGCGGCACTGTGGCCATCCGGGAGTACCTGGTTCTTGACCATCAGATCCGAACCGCATTATCAGCATCGGACCGCCCCGTAGCGGATGCTTTCGAAATACTCGAGTCGCATGGACATCCCATGATTGAGGATATCAGGCGGATCCACGCCGAGGGGCGCATCACCGATCTCGAATATCAGCGCCAGGTTTACAACTACGATCGCACAAGGAAATCGAACCCGTGAGCTACGAGCATATGAACCCGGGGAAGCACCACCATGTCGGCCGGCGTGTTAGGTTTCTCATTTTCGACGGCGTCACCGCGATCCCGGTAGCCTTCGCCATACCGCGGTTCAGCCTAACGAAGCTCTACGTTGCCTTGGCGGTATGCCTCCTTTTGTGGCTATTCGAGCGCCACGGGATGCCGTTACCAATGGCCTTTCGATGGATACGCGCCAAGATCGCCGGCCCCCGCCGGCGGCTACGCCCCTTCTGGCGACACGAAGGTTAGCGATTCCCGGTCGCTTGCCGCGATTCGCCACCTGACAAACTATTTTTTTTATTGAATATTAACTTGTCATTGTTATACTGCAAAATATTCTTTTTGCAAGTTACAACGGACCAACCCTAGAGAGTGCCCTATGCGTGTACGCCTTTCCTCTTTGATATTTGGGGCTCTGGTGATCCCCATCTCCGGAGTCGCGGAGCTCTATATCTCGCCGGTGGTGAGAGACACGGTTTCGTATGAGCAACCAGTCGAGAGCGCCCCGACTGACACGCCGATCCCACGGGAGCTGCAGGACCCGGATGTGAAAGGGACGTCTTCTCGTCATGGTCAGTTCTCTATTGCTTCGGACCCCGCAGAGAAAAACCAGGATAAACCGCTTGCTTTTGGCCACAACGTACCGCTTTTTGTAGCGATCGAGCACGTCATCCCTGATGCGGAATCCTGGACGATCAATATCGATACCCTCACCAAAGAGGATGCCCCGATCAGCTGGGCCGGAGGTAGCACGTGGCGAGATGTTCTCCGCTCTATCGAAGAGGAGAACGGGGTCTACTTTGCAGTGAACGAATCACAAAGGGCAATTGGGGTCTCCGGAGCCCAGGATATAGCCGACTCCCTCGCTTTCCCAATGCCACGGGCTTGGCGAATCAATTCCGAAATGGACCTAACGCAGAACTTGCGGTCTTGGCTTGCCAGCATTAATTACACGCTCATTATTGACGAGGACGCGAAGGGTTACCGCCACGACATGGTCAGCAATGCGCTACTCCGCGGAGAGCTTTTTGGCGCCGGCGGAGTAATTGACCGTGTGGTTGCTCGCACAGCTGAGACCAGCCAGCCCTTGGCCGCGAAGGCTTACCATGGCGATAGGGTCCTTCTCCTGTCCCGCGCGAAATATAAGTCGTCATTTCGACACGACCAATAGCCACTGAGATCAGGAGAAGTGGAATGACATTCCAATCAGCGAATACGGCCAGACGCCTGGGCTTCCCCTCCCTGGCTGTTGCGATTGCGCTCTCAGTCGGTGGTTGTGCCACGAAGTCGATCGACGATGCCGAGGAGAAAGCCCGCGAGCAGTTCCTGGAGACTGCAGCCGATATCCGAGCCAGTCAGGCCATGGATGGTCGTCCTAGCCGGTTGACCGAGACAGATGATGTATATCTCGTCGGCGCGGTGAGCCGGATATCATCTTGGGACCTCCTCCCGGATCGACTGAAGGCCCAGGTGCTTTACGACGAACCTGGCTCCGTCGCATTCAGCGAGGTGGTCTCATTCATCGCTGACGAAGTGGGGTCCCGCGTTGTCTTGACGTCCGATGCACTGGGCTTCTTAAAGGCGTATAACGAAGACGAAGAACGAGACCAAAAGCAGAACTCCGCGAGCGACCTTCTGGACTCAGCTCCGCCGCTCCCTGGTGATTCCGGCAGGCCCGGAGATGCCTCATCGCTCACATTTGCGCCCTACACCGGGGGAGCGAGCGTACTAGCTTCGGCTGGCCGAGAGCTCTCATTTCCGCTGCACTACCAAGGCACGGTAGCAGGCCTTCTGGATACGGTAACCGGGAAAGCCGGCCTCTTCTGGGAATGGAAGGGAGACCATGTCGAAGTCTTTCGACGCAGGACGGTAAACTACGAGCTCGATGTTGCCAATGTCTCAACGTCGACAGAAGCCCAAATGAGCTCCGACCGATCCACTGACGACGAGTCTGGTGGCAAATCAAAGACCAAGCAGTCTGTCGAGATGGTCTATGAGCCGGGAGACCTCTACGAGGATATCCAGGAGACCATCGATTCGATGCTGAACGAGGATGGCCAGGCGAACCTGTCCACCTCGGCAAGCCTGCTCACTGTCTCGGACACTCCAGCCGTACAGGGCCGTGTTGATCAATATATCTCGCGGCTAAACGAAAAGGGCAACAGAAACGTCGCAATTCGTGTGGCTGTCTACGAGCTTTCTATGTCAGCAGAAGCAGAGTACGGCATCGACTGGAATATGCTCTTCAGTGGAAGCGATCGCTTCTCTGCCGAGCTCAGCTCAAACTTTACCGGCGAATCGCCGAATCTGGAGTTCCAGGTAGTGAATCCTTCCAGCCGTTTTGTCGATTCCGTGGCCGCCCTCGCGGCTTCGAATAACGACGTGAACTTCAGTACAGTCACCAACCTGAATGGCGTCACCAAGAACACTCAAGCACTTAGCCTCCAGCTAGCTGACGAGATCGGGTACCTCAAAGAGGTCGAGGTCGCCCCCGGCGTCGACGGCCAGAACCCGTCGTTCAGCCTAACGCCGGGCACAATCCTGGAGGGCATAAGCCTCTCTGTTCTTCCGCGAATCCTATCTGACAGTTCGGTCGACCTTCAGGTCACCCTAGACATCAGCAAACTCAACAAGATTGATGAGGTTCGTGTTGGTGAGGGCGAAAGCCAGTCACTAATCCAAACGCCCGACCGTAGTCTGAAGGATTTCATGAGCATCATGAACCTCCAGAACGGTGAGCCGATGGTAATGACTGGCTTGGAGCGCACGGAGCAGAGCTCCGATACGACCAGTCTTTTCACTAAGGCCGCATGGGCGCTCGGCGGCAAACGCTCCGGTGGGACCCGCAAGGTCATGAACCTTATCGTCCTCACTCCGTACTTGATGTAGGTGCATGCATGACCAACTTACGCGGACAGCAGCACGCAACGCTGACGATAAACGGTATGGACCTGGCATTTGGGCTCCGCTGGGCGAGATTAGCAACAGGCAAAGTCGAGAAGGAGATCCGCGCCGAGGCGGCGCCCCAAGAAAAGTACGCAGTCAGACGGGACCTTTCGGACGCTGAGGGCTCTCGCTGGCAGGTTGGTCTGACTGATCAAAAGGCCCTTAAGGGACGTGCGGCCGCCGGTGGCGTCCTCGCTGCCACCACGGAAAACGCGCTCGCTGTGCAAACCATTAGCCCGAACCAAATCTGGGTTTGCGCCGTCGTGAACGGTGAAGTGCTCCCCGGTTATGAGAGCGTTCTCGATGCCCAGGCCGCGAATGCGGCGGTGGAGCGTCTGGTCGAGGACGTTCTCCCAGAACAGGTTCGTACGACCTACGTTATCGACGAGGAAGCGGCATCACTGCTTGAAAAGTGCCCCGCCGGTGAGCCTATTAGCTTAGCAGACCATTTGAGCGGCTTTGAAATCCCAAAAAGTGTGCTCAAGGCAAACCGAATTCAGTCAATCGGCAGCGGCAGCTCCATATACAGAACGGTGGGAATGTGTGCATGCCTTGGTGCTATCCTCTATTACCTTGACCTGTTCCCTTCAGAACCCGAACCAGCGGTCGCGCCTTTGCCTGCCCCAAAAATAAAGGAAACCAAGCCCTCGCCCGAGGAGATACTAGCGGCAGCGCGAAAGGAAGAACTGGTTTGGCTCGCGGAGACCTTCGCCGAGGCTGATGGCTTTGCATTGATCAGCGCCCTCAGCGATTCCGCTCGCCTATTCCCCCGAGTATGGAGGGGTTGGCAGCTCAAAGAGATTCGGTGGAGCGCGGGTCAATCTGGGTTTTCCAGTAACTGGGTCCGCCTACCCGGGTCCACCGCTCTAATCTTCCAAGCCGGCGTCGATGGGCAAGTTCAGTTCACGGATCAGGGCAATGCAGCCACTGTCAACATTCCAGTCGATGTAAGTGGACCCGATCGCGACCCGGGCGAGGTTTCAGGCCTCCTGCTGACCAGAGAAGGGCTCTTGGCCATGAACCACGAGCTTACGCTCCTCGATGCCTCCTGGTCTTCTTCAGTAAGCGATAGCCAGGCGAAACGCCCAGAACGCATATCCGGATTGGGTAATGATCCGGCTGCCTCCCGCCGAGCCTACCCAGTCTCAATCTATGATCTGAAGGTCGACGGCGAGGGTCTCAGCGCGTTGCAGCAAACCGGAAAGGCGATAGACAAACTAAAAGCGTTCGCACCGACAAGCGCCGTTATGGAGTTGGACGACGGTGTGAGGTGGGAAATCTCAGGAGAACTTTATGCACGATAAGCGACTTTGCCCAGCAGTTCTGGCCCTCTCCCTCTCGCTGGGCACGATGGCATCAGTTCACGCGCAGTCACTGACCGCCCCCGACCTTAGCGGTCCGGAACATTCCGGCGAGCCCGCTACAACCCGCGGGGACGGGCAAACCCATGAGAAGGCCACGGCAGCCGCTTCTACAGAGGAAAGCGCTGCTCAGAGCCCCTCAGAGGCTCACTCAGAGGTTCACCTGCCATCAGAGCTCAATCGCCCAGATCGTCGCCCCACCGGCGATTCAGTGAACGAAGCACTCATGGAGGAGCTCGGGTTCACCCAGGACCTTGATCTGGCTGAGCGGCAAACGCTGCTACGGCGAGCCACACAAACCGAAGAGCTCCGCCTTGCGCTGGACAAAGTGTTCTACGAGCGTCAAAAGCTAAAGCAAGACAACGCGATGGAGGCCATGCGCGAACAGCATGAGGAGGACATTCAAGCAGTACGGAACAAACTTAGTTCGCGTCTTCAGGCGGTTCGGGATCACTACCGATCCGAGGTGGAGAAAATCGAGGTCCAGGTCGAGGCACTGCGCGAGGCGGTCGCAGAGCGAGCCGAATCAAAGGCCCCCTTCCTGACCAGGATTACCATGTACAACGATGAGTATCATGGTTCTTTCTTCGTCGATGGTCAGGTTAAACAGGCCGCAACCGGTGATCGACTCAGCGAACATCTTACGGTGATGGCTATAAGCAAGAACGGGGCTACGGTACGCACAGAGGAATCCGAGGAGATTTTTCTTGCTCCCGTGCCCCTTGATTACGCTCGCGACAAGGTACGCGAAGCCGCCGAGGCCGCGAAGCGTGTCGCTGGCCTGAATATCGACTATAGAGCGCTTACCATCGCGCCTGGCCCAGAGTTTGAATGGGCCGACAGTGGCGCGACTTCTCAGGCCGCGCGCTTTCGCGGCGCCCCCTCTGACCAGGGTGGCTGGCCGACCGAACCCGACGCGCTGATGAGAAACTAAGAGCGCAATGTTCATTGGTGCGATTACCGCTAAGATCCGGCAGCTATTACTTCGGCTATTCCTCCGGAATCCGGGCGGCGAAATGCAAGCAGCTGCATCCCCCGGGCGGAACCGTCCTCGGGGGATCAATTTGCGAGGCTTGTTGGTCTTTTGGATTAACCAAGGCTACGAGTTAGTCGTCGTCGACGTCAGGCCAGGCAATTCAACGACGGTTCGGGCAAGCCTCTCTCGCACCCACCGCCGGTTCTTCAACATCGCCGCATGGAACCATGCTACCAAGCAAAGGTTTCTCGAACAGATACGAGTTGTTCACGGCGCCGACGAGGTGGCTGATTACTCGACAGAGGACATCCTCGCGGTAATCGAGGTTTCCGGGGCCACGATCAGGCTCTCACTCGATATAGTCCCGGTATTCCCTAGCGGCCTCGACGTGAGAATCAGCATTGACCATATCGAGTTACACAGCAATGCCAGCGCCAATGAGCGGTTGAACCGCCTTTAAGACGGGATGCCTAGTATGAAGCAGATTCTGCGCAAAGCCGGTTTCTTAAAAGAGGCTAAGGGCAAGCCCCCGCTTGCATCCAAATCGGGCGACCGCGCTGTTCAAGCAAAAACCTCCGTTAACCGAGGCCGTAGTACAGCTGGTCGGCAACGGCCTGCCTCGCCGGCAGACAGCGACAGTCACGGGGTTGTGGACAGAGGACTAACCGTGCGCAAGCCGCGGAGTGTCAAGCGCCTTGAGTCCTTCGAGAGCTTGCCTGCGCATCATGGCTTGGCCTTTGGTAGTGACGGGCGACCGTTTGTAAATAACAGGGAGCTTAGGCAGGACTACGCAGTCCTTTTCGAGGACAAGCGCCAAACCCGGGTGATGCTCATCTCCAGCCTAGATGTTTCCCGAGGCGATGTGGGCGTCGACACGAATCTGCTAACGATCAAAGACCGGATAAGCACCGCCGGCTTATCCGTAACCGAACACTTCCGCTGCGAGCGTCACATACTCGGAAAGATCTACGAGCAATACAGCTCCGGCTCGAAACTGTCGCCGGTTGAGCAAGGCCGAGCAAAGAAAGAGTTTTGGCGAGTTATACGGAAGGCAATCGATGCCGGAACCTCCGACGTTCACGTTGAGGTGCGGAGAGAAAGCGCTCTAGTGCGGTTCCGGCTTAAGGGTGATCTCGTTGATGTCGATCATATCAGCGTCAAGCAAGCCAGCGATATGGCTCAGGTCGTGTACAACGTGATCGCCGAGCAAAAGGACATGGTTTTCATTCCGTCTAAGATGCAAGATGCAGTGATTGACCGAGCCATCGATGGAGTGCGCGTTCGTATCCGTCTGGCTACTGGCCCGGCAGCTCCTGACGGTTTTGATATGGTCCTTCGAATTCTACCGACTGGACTTGAATCTCACAAAGCACTTTCAGAACTTGGTTATACCCCTGAGCAAATGGAGGACATCGCGCTTGCGATGCAGGAGCCGATCGGGTTAACCGTGCTCGCTGGTGTCACCGGCTCCGGTAAAACCACCTCCTTGGCCAGCCTTCTCAACCAACTGATCCGCGACTCCGATGGGAAGATTAAGGTTATCACCGTCGAGAACCCCGTGGAGATTGTTATCGATAGGGCGACGCAGATTCCGGTCGTGCTGAATCGCGATGGCGAACCAGGTGGCGGGTCGCCTTTCGCGAAGCCAATCCGCGCCGCTATGCGCCTCGACCCAGATGTGTTGATGCTGGGGGAGATTCGAGACGAAGACACCGCTGAACTCGCGGCTAGGGCCACCCAGTCTGGCCACAAATCACTAGCCACGCTTCACGCGCCTAGTGCCTTCGGGGTTCCAGATCGGCTTCTTTCGTTTGGTGTTTCTTCAACACTACTGGGCAGCGATGAATTTCTAGCCTGCTTAATTTACCAATCTCTGGTTAGGCTCACCTGCCCCCATTGCTCCATTGCCCTTTCGGAGTGGGAGAGCAGAGTCCGTAAACCAGCGGAGAAGGCCACGCTTCAGAGAGTCTACGAGATAATTCCAGCTTCAGCCCATGACACCATGCGCTTCCGAAACCCCACCGGCTGCGACCGTTGCTCGTCAGGGTCCCCGGAACCCGGGCGCGAGGTTGTGGCTGAGGTCGTTCGCGTCGATGAAGACATGCGACGCCTGCTTGCCACCGGAAAAAACTCTGAGGCCAAAAGACGATGGCTAAGAACGGGCGGGCAAACCACCATGATGGTCGCCCTGCAAAAGGTTATGGACGGCCGGATGGATGTACGTGACGTCGAGTCTAAGCTAGGCCCGATCACGAAGGTTCTCGGAACCTTTAGAATGTCTGGCCTCGACCCCTCTGCATTCGGTCTTCGGCAGGACCTACTTGACCATGACGAGGCCGCAGAACCAGGTGTGTCGGAGGTCGCGGGCTCTGGTTTTTGTGAGGGTCACTCCAACGAACATGGTGGCAAGGAGCCGGTACCGCCCAGGGCGCCTAGGTCTCTCGACCTCTCGCATAGCGACCCCTCAACGGGGGAAGTTCTCTCTCTGCCGCAAGACCGAACTGGGCCAGAGGGGTAGCTCTGGTTTATCCATCATGAATGAGGATAAAGAACACATGAAACTTTATGCCACAGGCCCGCTGAAAGCGACATTCGCGAAACTGGTGTTCTCACAGAGTGTGCGCCTAGATCTCTACGACACGCTTTCGGCCTATATCCGGGATGGTGTCGATCTTTACACAATTCTTACCAAGGTCGGCAACGAGTATCGGGTCACCGGGCCTTTCGACGTTCGCGACACAGTTCTCCTGGAATGGGCTGCCGCTATGGACAGGGGCTCGCTGTCATTCTCCAGCGCGATCGCGCCCTGGATCCCAGCCAGTGAGGTTATGCTTCTCCAGAGCGGAGAAGAGAGCGGTGATCTCCCAGGTGCTTTTGACAGTGCGATCTTCAGCGCAAGCGCCGTCCAGGAGATGAAAAATACGGTTGTCAAAGCGATAACGTTACCTCTTATTTTGCTCGCTATGGTTGTCGGATTGTTCATTGGTGCCGATAAGTTTATTCTTCCGGCCTTCGCTGAAGTCGCTCCCCCGAGCTCGTGGCCTCAAGGCAGCCAGACTTTTTATTGGGTAGCTTATTGGATATCCAGTTCGCTACTCTCCATACTGGCAGCATTCGCCGCCACCATTGCACTGCTCGCGTGGCTTCTGCCTAATTTTGCCCGACCTGCCCGGGACATCATCGACCGCGCTCCTCCTTTTAGCGTTTACCGCTCGCTTCAATCCGCAACATTTCTCGTGTCGTTGTCCGCTCAGATGCGTTGCGGTGTCCCGCTCTCCGATGCCATTGACAATCTAAGAGAGGTCGCCAGCCCTTATGTTGCGTACAGGCTCCATCAGATATCAATTCGCCTAGGGTTAAGCGGCAACCCCGGTCGGGCGCTTGATACCGGCTTTCTTGATTTGGAGACAGGCATCAAGGTCCGCCTACTTAGCGAAACCAGCAGTCTTGATCGTGCGATGGATAGTATCGGCAAGAGTTCGATCTCGGAGAGCCTCAACTCAATTTCGAGAAAGAGCAAGCTGGCCAACGGCCTTATCGGGGTCCTGGTTGCAGCGTCCCTGATCTGGATGTCGCTTTCAACCCAGGCAATCTCACAGTCTCTGACGAAGGCCGCAGGTGCGGGTCTATAGTATTCAACATTTTAAATGCAGCCGCCTTCCACATAGAATATTTTGTGGTATATTATCTAGGTTAGAACCCTCAATCTCACGGAGATCAACAATGAAACGTCATGTTCACCGCAAGACGCACAGTGGCTTCGCCCTCCTCGAGCTTTTGCTGGCGATCGCAATTCTAGGGGCCCTTTCCGTAGTGGTCATGCGCTCGTTCTCTTCGGCAAATAGCGGCAGCGACGTCGCAACCGCGACAACAAACTTGAATACGCTCGTCACAGTAGTGCGCTCGACGTTCGCCACTCAAGGCAACTACACCGGGCTCACCAATGCCGCCGTGACAGAGGCGAGCACCTTTCCTCAAGGCATGATAAACCCCAGTGATACTGACCTCATCCGTACAGCATGGAACTCTGACGGAGTCGACCTGGCGCCAACCACCGTCAACTCGACGGACGATGCTTTCACCGTTACCTATAAGGCCGGCGGGATGGACAAAGGTACCTGCATCGATTTCGTGAACTCGGTCTATAGCTACTTCCATTCCACCACCGTTGACGGGACCGCTATCACAGGGGCCGCGGACGTTGCGCCGAACTGTGCAAATGGTTCCACGCTGGTATTCACGGCGATCTAGACTCCGGGTGGCTCCGACTTCCGTTACTGCTAGGCAGCTAGCATATGGATAATCAATCAGCGATCAGCGATATACACCTCAGCGACTCTCACCCTATGGGCGGGAGTTTGCTGTTTTGCGGGGATTCTAAGCCGCCGCAGAAGCCCTCACCCGAGTGGGATGGTTTATTACGTCAGATTGTCGAGCAATGCCGAGCGTGTGGGGCCGAGAGCTTCCGAATCATGGTTGAAGACGCCCTGGTTGGTCCCTCTCCTGCCGCCTTCCGGGGGCAGCGCCTCTCAAGCATCAACGGCGTTCGATATCTGCTTCGAAAAATGCCCATTTCGCTCTGGTCCCTGAAAGATATTGGAGTACACCCAGCTATCAGGAAATACATCCTTGATGCTCGCCACACAGCTGGCGGTTTAATGCTGGTGTCAGGCTCAACCGGCGCAGGCAAGAGCACTACTTTAGCGGCGATTGCAGGGGCTCGACTTAAAGCCCACGGCGGCGTTGCCCTGACAGTGGAAGACCCGCCTGAGATGCCCCTTGAAGGCAGCTATGGGCAGGGCATTTGCTACCAACAATCGATTCCTCCAGGGGGTTCGATGCCTCCGCTGGTTCGCAGCACTCTACGCGGCTATCCCGTAGGCCTGCCCGCGATCCTGTTGATTGGGGAGGTCCGAGATGCGGAGACCGCCAGCCTCGCCCTCCGGTCCGCCCTAGACGGAAGGCTTGTTCTGACGACCTTCCACGCGAACAGCGCTATCGCGGGGATCTCGCGCTTCATCGACTATGCAGGGCAATCTATTGGGCGAGAAAATGCTCGGAGCATGTTTAGCGAAGCCTTTCGCCTCGTCATGCACCAGCGCATGAAGAAACCCGATGCAAGCTCCGATCTGAATCGTATGGCAGCCACCTATCTGATCGACACTCAGCCCGCGGCATCAATCATCTCAAGCCCTGATGCTCCACTAAACACGCTGAAAGACCAGATCCGTCTAACGCACACCAAACTAAAGACCGGCGCACGGCTGGCCGTCCGAAAGACATCCGAGTCCGAGTGAATCCGGCAAAAGAAGGTTTGAACTCATGATTGCAAGAACGAGCGCTCCAGACCGAACGAGGGCTGGCTTCGCCCTTCTCGAAGTGATGCTGGCGCTGGCCGTCATAAGCGTGATCGCTGTCACGCAGGTTCGCCAGAAAACCATAGAGGCCAGACAGATCGGCGCCCGAGTATTGGGAAACGAAATATTCCAGTATAACAACGCGGTGCGGGCTCATGTGGCCCATTACCAGACCGAAATGACGGCGTCTTTCACGCCACCTGAGCTAATGGGGACCCGCCAAGGCGTCGATTGGCTGAAAAGCGCTAGCTGTGGTGCAGGCCTGACCGCCGACAAGAACTTCGCGCATTGCGACTTCCTGTCTGGCACAGGAGGGCAGCCGCGGTTCGGCAATCTGACCTTTGAAACCTATTTCAACACCCAATGGAACGCCGCGACTCAGCAAGCCGAAGTCGAAGCCCTCACAGTCCTCGTCGACAGCTCTACGGCGCCCGTTTCGGGCCTCTTAGTGGGTGGCGAGCCTAGCCCCGGGCTTTCCGGCCTAGCGGCTTCTGTCGCGAGTGGAGTATCCGGGCTGCTGAACCAGTCTGTAGCGCTGTCCACCAATTCAGATGCAGTCTTCTGCGTGACAACGGCGTCCAAGCCGGGGATGTGTGATGCCGCGGTCTATCCCTCCGGCGACTACGCAGAAGGGAAGATCGTTATGAGGGTCGGAAACTATGGCGGAGAAGGAGCTAATGACTGTTCCGTTTTGCATACCGATGGCGCCTGCGAGATGAAGGCCTCAATCGGATATGATCCCACCCTCGCCTATGACGAACGAAGCCTGGTCAATGTCTCTCGGCTTATCAGCGCTCCAGCAGAGGGCCTGACAATCGGGAACCTCGGGCGGTACGCCGGCGGCACACCGGGACCTGGCCTTGTAGTCGTAGACGCCAACATGGATGTCTGGAGCGGCCTCTCTGTGAACGACGCCAATCTTACGATCAACAACGGACGGCTCGTTGTTACGCAGGGCCCCCTGCCCGGTTCTGGCGAGATCCAGGCAAGCTCCTTTATCGATAACGAGGACACGCGCTTCGTCGTAGACCCCCAATCCGAGAGCCGCCTCAACGCCGCAAGGACCAGGCAGCTGTCGAGCAATCCAGATGTCAGCCCCGACCTCACCCTGAACGCTGACGGAAAGCTCAGCGCCACCGGTCAGGACCTAGAGGTGACCGCGGCGGCGGACCTAACGATGAGCGCAGGAAGCGCGGCGTCACTCAGTTCCGAGGGGCTTATTATAAATTCGGGTGGCGGCAGATCCGCCATTGTCGGGGATGGGGGGCGAGCCTCGCTTTCGATCGGTGCTGGTGACAGCTCAGGAGATATTGTTGCGTCATCTGATGGGACCTTGACCCTGTCAGGGGCGGCCAGCTCAGGGGATCCAGCCAGGGTATACATTGGTTTGGATGGCACAGGGGATAGCCGCGTACAGATCGAAGCAGACGAAACTGCAACAAGCGGCCGCCTCACCTCGGGGGAATACATAAAGATCGAAGGTGGCGCGGTTGAAGGAGCGGCCTGCGATGCGACTGGCCTTCTCAGCACTTCTGCAGCCGGGGATATAATGACCTGCAAAGGTGGCGTTTGGTCCGGCGGCTCGGGGGGCGGGCTCGAGCACCTCCCACTCTCAACTGGAGCCTTCTACTCGACTACTAGATCGCTTATCTGTCCTGCCGGATATAAAAGGCTAAACTGCTTTTTCCGGTCTCGCGATGACAAGAACAGGGACCGCTACATCGGGTTTCTTCCTGTCGACGACAACGGCTGCACATTCTATAACTCATCGGCGGGGGTGTTTCAAGCCTACGGGTATATAGACTGCTACAGAATGCAATGACAAGCTGCCCAGCACCAAACTCACAAGAAAGGCCTTGGATTCGGGCCTTTCCCCGTCTTTTCCTGCAACATACAACATCGCCGGTGCCCGCGCCCCGACGCCGTTATCGGAGACGCCCTCAATCCGACATATTGAAGCCGCTAGGCGATTCGACTATCACATGCATCCCCCTGCGCATGCGCCTCATGGCGTGCACACTCGAGGTCCTGGTCAAACGACCGAAGGAATTTGATTTGCTCCCGCAACACACGCCGCTGTTTGAACTCGGCTTGCTTTACTTCGAGCAACTTGAGGCGGTCCAATGCCATCCTGGGGGCAACCTCCCCAACTGACTCTCCAAAGACCTCGTCGCAATAGGCACACGCTAGCGCGTAGGCTTCTCCGGGCTCTTTTTCCAGCCGCTTCGCGAGAATTAGAAGAGCTTCGTTGTTTAGAAGCGCAGCAGCCACGATCTGGAGCTGGCGTTCACGTGTGGCACGACGGCTCAGAATGGTCATGGGGTATCTCCGTTAGGTCTAATGTGATGGGGTCATTATTATTCCGTTTTTTAACTATCGTCAAGACCTTGGGCATAGAGGGTCCGGCCACTATTTAGTATACTGGGTATTAATACATAAGACTGAGCGCTGAATATGACACAGGAAGAGGGTCGTCTCGTTTTCTACGATACCGAGTCCAGCGGGGTTGACCGCGACTACGATCAGATATATCAGCTCGCCGCCATCGAAACGGATCTCGATCTGAACCCGATCCAGGGCAGCGAAGCCAATCTCATTTGCCGCCCTCGCCGTGATATCGTGCCTAGCCCGGAAGCCTTTCTTGTTCACAAGCTCGACATCGACGCCCTTATTTCGAACGGGATGAGCGAATATGAGCTGGCAAAGCGGGTCCGCAACCTCTTCAGAGCCGCCCCCGCGACGGGCATCATGGGCTACAATAACTTCGCCTATGATGACGAGATGATCCGCCGCCTGCTCTTTCGCAACGGCCTTCCTCCCTATGAACATGAGTTCAAAGACGGCAACTACCGGGCAGACATCTACGGCCTCGTGCGCATGGCCTACGCATTTCGGCCCGAGATACTGTCCTGGCCCACTGGGCAAGACGGCGAAGTCAGCCTAAAGCTGGAAGATCTTTCCAATGCCAACGGATTTTCCCACGAAAACGCGCACGAAGCTCTTAGCGACGTGAGGGCCACTATCCAGGTGGCGAAGGCTGTGAAAGAGAACAATCCGCGCCTATGGCAATACTTCCTCAGCATGACGAACAAGGAACACGCGCTCACGATGCTTCGAAAGCAAGAGCCTCTTATGTACGTGTCTTCCTTTATAAACCGGCGGTTTCGCCACTCCACAATGGTCTGCCCTCTCATTGCGCACCCCACCAATAGCAATGCGATGATCTGCGTGGACCTGCGATACGACCCCACGGACCTACTGTCTATGTCCGAGGATGAACTTCGCCGCTATCTGTTCACTCCTCAGCATAAACTCGAGGAGAATGCTCCCCATGTGCCTTTAATCAATATCGCTGCCAACAAACAGCCAATCATCGTTCCGACAAACCAGATTCTCACTCCGGACCTCGCGAGCCAAGTAGCTCTGGACGTTGACCGCTGCGTGCAGCACCAAAGGGATATCCTCTCGGACCCCGGCTTCAGGGCGCGAGCCCAGAAAGCGTTTGAAACCACGCTGCCCGTCCAGCCAGACGCTGGCGCCACGATATACTCTGGTGGCTTCCTGAGCCGCGGCGACCAGGCTTTGCAAGCCAGACAGCATGTCGTAGACCAGGAATCGGCTAGCAGCGACCTTCCCTACCTCGTGACCCGGAGCGCGTTTGAGAACACGGCATCGATGTCTGATTCCGCAAGGCAGTTTCAACTAACATTCAGAACCCGTTGGAATTCGTTCGGCACCGACGTCCTTCAAATGGCACTCAGGAAGAATGACGGACCTGCAAACGCCCTCTCTCCGAACGAGCTACACTGTTACTCGCAGTACCTGTCGCAGCGCCTGCACGCGCCCGAGACCTTCGGCAATGGGCTGTCATTGGAGGACGCCTATCAGGCCTTGGATCGCCTGTCGATGGAAAGACCATTGACAGGCGAGGAAGTTGATATCCTTGAGAAGCTGAAAGATCATTATGAGACCCTGGAGCGGACCTGTGAGCGGTTCAAGGTCCTGTCAAACTCTTATGCGCCCCTTGAGGCCAGGCGGGCAGAAGCAGAAAACTCGGATTCAGTGGCCAGGATTATGGACTATATGGAGCGGCGGGGACTCTTAGGAACCCCCGCCCCCTCTGCTGAAGCGCCTCAGGACCATGAACCTACAGAATCGATGTCTCCCGGCGGCTAGCAGCGCTAAAGGCGCGGAGGCCTCGGCAGGCGCGAACCCGCGGATACAGCTATGAGACCCTATGAGACCGGTTCTTTTTCTCGACATTGACGGCGTACTTAAGAGGCCAGGGGGCGAGAGCCCCTGGGACAACTATAGTTGCCAACTGGTCCGCGAGTTTGCCGACGAGATCGATGCGCTGATCTGCATTACGTCGACCTGGCGCCTGACTCACCCCCTAGCCTTTTTTCAACAAGCGATCAGCCAGCGGGTCCTCGCATGTACGGAAAGCGACGAGGAAAGCTGCCGGCGCGACAGAAACCAACGGGATTCGCTCGTGAGGGCCTTTCTGGCGTCCCGATATGACGCACCTCCACCACACGTTATAGTCGACGATGATCGCCACGCATTCGCCAACACCGAACAGGTCGTCTTCATCGAGCCCGGCTGCACCCTTCGCCCTTCAGACCTCGTTAAGGCCCACCAGGTTCTTCAAGCTCAGATCCGGGGATAGTCCCGAAGGCGGCTTTCGCTACAGCGCTGAACGGATTTCGATCTTTCTCGTGTACGGGGACCATACCGACTGGATCCGACAGGAACCGGCGTATTCTTCCAGCCTCCTGCGCGCTTAGGGCACCGCATTCGACCATCGGCCCACTGACCTCACGGAGGAACTCCATCTGGCAGGCCTTGGCTTCGGCAAACAGCGCCTCCAACCTTCCAGGGTAGATTTCGCCGTGCCACTCGAGGAATCGATTACCTGCACGGACGTCATCCGGCCCTAGGGCTACTAGGGGCCGGCCCCGACCCGCCCTCTCGTTGATCATCTCGGCTCCCGAGAGCCCCATCAGGGAGGGAGAGATGTCATAGGCCGGGGCAAGCTGGAGCGTTGCGGCATCCCCACTAGGATCCACTAGATAGGAGATGTTATCCCCATTTAGGTCTTCGTTGCCGATCAGCCTAGAGAATATGACTCGACGTGCGATCTGGTCGTTGATTCCACGGCCTTTTTTTCCGTGGAGATGGCGACCGGCTAGCAAAGCGGCCTGCTCATTGGCCGCGGCGTACTCTAGGCCCGCAGCCCCTGTCAGAATCTGGTTCAGTGTTAAGGCTGAGAGCGCCGGCATCACTCCTCGCTTAGCGCGGTCGAAGCGATCGACCATCAACACCGCCCTCTCCGAGCCAGGCTGCCTGTAAAACTGAGATCGAGCGGCCGGCAGCCCCTTGCGGCGCATCACTGTCAGAGCAGCGTGCTCAGCGGCAAGCGCCAAGGCCTCGTGCCGCCCCTTACCACTGCGCTTGGCAATGACTTCCCGTTCGCCCTCGCCACCCAGCAGCAGACGAGCCGGAGCTGCCCCTGGTCGATCAAGCTGCTCCCACAGCCCAGAAGCGTCTCCTGGATTCGACATGCGCAGCAACTGCCCCGCCCTTGGCGTCCAGGGACGCCGAGACATGGCGCCCGAGCTCGACAGGGATTCGATGTGGAAGCGGCCGAATCTGTCGCACTCCCGGGTCCACTCAAGAAGACTGCTGCCAGGAGCTAAACCAGGAACGCGCCCTGCCCCACCGAGAAGCTGCCCTACGATTTGGGATTGGATTACCCGGGGACGCCCCGGGGCGCTTGAGATCGAATCGACGAGGCTCCTGCCGGGAACGAACGCCTCGCAAACGACGCCACCGACCACTCGCTTTATCGTCGCGATGGGCACGACGCCTCCGGCTCCGTCCGGCAGCCCGAGGCGGACACCGTCCTCACCGGCCTGGCGGTAAAGGTCTTGCACCAGGTCGTTAAGGCTTTCCTCGGCCAAACCGACCGCGTCATGGGAGAGATCGATCATCCGCAGCTCCTGAGGTTTAACTTATTATAGCATTTTTCTTTGGTTTAACGGGCTGGCCTTGACACCAGCCTTATTATCCCGTATACTTAACCGTATCAAATAAGACTTCAAAATCTGAGAATGCGAGGATTAATAATCGCCCAGCTAGGCGATGGGGGAAGTCCCATGAAAATGCACGTTCCGGCTCCAACTAACCTCACCAGCGGCACCATCTTTCTCGTGATAGCCGTCGTTGCCTGGCCCCTACTGTCCTCCATGGCAAGCGGGTTCTTTTGGTTTGCGGGCGATGTTACTGGCGGGGGGGTCTTCTACTCCTGGGCTCAGTTTTTTTACCCTTTCCCGAGTTACAGCAATATGACCGCGCTGGATTGGCGTGCTGCAACCGGCGGTGGTTTTTTACTCTTCTTCGCTTGGGCTGTGATTTCGGTCATCGGAAACTATAGCTTTCGCCTGTATTACCACCTCACTGAAGATGATTGATACCTTCTGATCGCGGCCAGGAAGGAGGAAGAGGGGGGGCGTACAGTCCCTCTTTCTACTCCCCGGCTCACCCCCGCCTAGCGATCCGATTGCCCTAATCCTCCGGAGCAACTTACTCCTTCCCAGATTCATGCCGGGACTTTTCGTTCTTCGCTCCCTCTCTCGCCGCATGAACTGCATTTTGAACGACACTGCCGATTCTGCCTTGCATGTTTTCGACCGCATTTCCCATGGTCTGCGCCACCTCGGTCTCGCCAAAACCGCGCCCGACACCAGATGAGAACCATTCGAGGATTTGGTCGGGCAACTTTGGCATGATCAATACAATCATTTTCGCTAGCTGATAGGCCCCCATGACGTAGAGCACAATGAGGGCTATCACGTTGAACAACGAGCCATGTAGCAACATATCGGCTGTCGACCAGAACATGAGATTGTAGACGCCGAAGATAACGCCGCCAAGCGTAACCGAGGCGAGCAGCCCGATAACACTGAGACTCGGCTTGAGTACAGCCATTGCGATTAGCTGATAAAATCGCTCCAGTCGAGTGCCACTTATACCCTCCCCTTCTGGCGTAATCATCTGAATGACAGCGAGCGGTGAAGCAACAATCGCCTCGACAACTGTTACAAGATAGCCCGCAATCATATTCACCCAGACAAACAGCGGCATGAAGGGGATAAGGTAAGCTAGGACACACCCCATGGTCATGAGGCTAAACAGAACGGCGTACAGGGCAGAAAGTGAGGTTGAGATAGCGCCCTCCAAAGCCCCAGCCACGAGCGCCTTCATCTCGGCGATAATTGGTAGTCCGCCTGATGTCTTTAAGCCGTCCAACGCCGATTTAATAACCGACAAAGACTTTATCACCGTGTATATATTGAACGCAGTCTGATTGATATTGTGCCCTAACTCAGAAAGCGCACGCAGGGGGTTAACCAGACCGCGCGAATCGGTTGCATCAGTCCCTTGATATGAGCCGAGGCGATTGATAACTGCGTTTGCCAATACTACTGAAAATCCGTCCAGAGGGTTCGCTGTTGTTGAGCACTGCATACCATTAGTGCAGAGCGCGTATGAGTTACCTTCGTAAACGGGCCTCATTCTTCCACTTTCCGGCAGGACTTCGTCCACAGCGAGGGCTTGCATGTTATTCACGACTGAGACTGCGTCGGCGTAGTTTTCCTCCACCTCGTCGCAACTACTAAACCAACCCAGGTCCATGAACCCGCAGATGTTAATTCGGTCCTCACCCTTTATCTTCGAGGAGGCACTGCCAAGCACTTCCAGAACCATCGTCTGGAACGTTGTCATTTCCATATACCACCGCCCGGCTCCCGCCCAACCCCCTTTAGTCATATCGTCCTTCCAGTTGGCTTGGACCGTAGCGTTGTTTAGCATCGCATGATGGATCGCGCCGGGGAGATTCTCCGCATATGACGCTGCAACATTTGCGTATTCTCGGACAACGGGCATATAAAAATCGTCGATATAGGCTTCATCCTTTTCGGCCAATATCATCTCCGTAATCAGCGCCCCGCCTCCGAGGGGCATGATCCCGCCTGATAAGCCAGGAACGGGGCCAGTATACTGCTCATAGGTGATACTCTTCGCGATGGGCAACAATCGCTCCAGCTGATCAACGACCGAGGCGGTGGCGGCCGTAACACCAGAAGCATGTATTTGCGATTTATAGTTGTTCCCAAAAGTGTCCCCACCGATATTCACCATACCCAGAACTTCGTTCTCGGCCAACCGGCCGACCGGCCAGTCCAAGGTACCGCAAGCTCCGCCCTTTCCGAGACGCAGGCGAGTAATCGATCGCCCAGAGAGCGACGAGAATGTTCCTTGCGGTATGGTTGATTTATAGGAGTATCCGCCGGGCAAGGTCCCCACGCCGCCGTACAACTCTTCGGAACCACCATCAGAATAAATCACGCTGCCGAATTGGTAGGCATCAGCCGGCGGGTTTGCGCTGAGCCAGCCGCCTTCCGTCGTGTCGAACTGAAGCTGCGTCTCAGCACAGACCAGCATCTTAAGCATTTCTCGGCTGGGTTGGAGATTGACGGTGTTCGGCACCGCATTAACTGGTTCGCCGGCGAGCATGAGATCAGCCACATTATCCCAGAGGTAAGTCGCTGTATTCGAGCTAATCACCAAGACCCATACGATGATCACCTGAACGATGGAGAAAACGCCACCGCCTACGGCTTTCATGGGAAGGATGCTGACGAAACCAAGGCCGGTTCGAACAGGCACCCAGACCGAATCCATTTTCTTGCCCAGGACCTCGCCCTGATGACCTGAGTTGATGACGCCTAGGAAATAGATATTGAAAAGGAAGACAAGGGCGAGCATCAACGCCAAGACGTTAGTAAAGCCAAGGGCATAAGAGAGTAGCGTGACTTCATCCCGATCGTAGCCAGGCCCGCCCCATGGCTTAAAGATGAACCCCCCGAGGGATTGCTTTAGCCATCGATGCATCCATTCGGACTCAGGATCGGAGGGGCGTGTTACAACCTCATCGAGCACTTCCTCTGGTGAGAACACACCACCGCGTAGTTGCTCGCCATCTCCCGAGGTTTGTGCGCCCGAAATCGAGCTGCAGAGCACCAAGAGCGCGCAAAGAAGTGGTCTCCAGTACGCCAGATATCTCACGAGTCTCTCCTTATCTGGTTCCGCGGCCGTGCCTTTTGTCCGCCAGCACCGTTCCGCCTCGGTTTTGCCTGCGGAAGTGGTTTTGGCAGCGCTTCTTTGGGAGATGAAAGCGCAGCGTCAAAGAAGTCTCGCAGGGTCGTCTCACTGGGGAGGGATCGTTCGTCCCACCGGAGCCAGATCATGCGCGCTGCGTAGGCGGTGAACGCGAGCCGCACATAGACGGAGGCATACACCAGAAATGTAAGCAACTGCAGGACGCGCCAGGACGGTTCGTCGCCTAAGGCAAACAAAAAAAGGATTGAGCCGGCCATGAGCCCTAGCATCGCTTTCATTGTCGAAACGTGCCTGTCATAGCGTGCGGCGAACTGTCGGGGCGTAACGTCCCCACCTACGGCCGGGGCCGCGGCCTTTGGCTCGCGATGGCCCTGGCCTACGACATCGCGCCAGGAGAGCGTCGGCTTAAGTCTCTTCGCGCCTTCCTGAACAGTCCGTGCTACCCACCACATAGGTCACCTATACGTTAAAGAAGATACCGATCACAAAGGTCGTCGATGCAACGGGGTTCATTAGAGCCATGCCGACAATTAGCCGGACACAAACGCCTGTGACGGTTGGACCTTGCCCGTTGTTCTGACCAATATTTCTCCCCTCATAAATGCCGTTCACAAAGAAAAGCAATCCAAGTAGGAACAATACGGCGAGTACGGCGGTGAGGACCTCTCCAGGCAGGTAACGTCCAAGGAATGAGTTCGCTAAGCCGCCGGCGGTCTGCGCGATCGCCCCGGGGTTTAGCATTAACGCGTCCCGGGAATGCTGCCACTCCCCCCCGGTGGCACTACCCATGAAGATTGAGTAGAGGCTAGCCGGGGTCGTAAGGAACACCCCCGTCGCGATAGTCCTAAGACCGGTTCCGACTGCATGCCTGCCTGGCTCCTTGCCCATCTTTACGAAGAAATGGATGCCAAGGAAGAACACTACAATGCCGACAATTGTCGACAGAATCAGGACCAATCTCGTCAGCGCGCCAATATCGCTAACAATGTGCGTTGCTGGCCTCATGAAGCTGCCTGAGCCCTGCTGGGTTAATAGCTCCACCGAAGGGAGAACATTCTCGAACCCCATCGGCAGCGGCCCCGAGCTCGCCAAGCCGCCCAGTACATCCAGCATGAAAACCTCTCTATCCATTCCGGCCAGTCAGGCCGGGTTTATTGTTCCAAAGGGGTTACCTTGATACTCAACAACGCGGCCAGCAGGGCCTGTCGACGAAGATCGGACTTAAGCTGTTCCTTGTTTATATACAAGCCCAGCGATTGCATCTGGGCCATCTTGCGCTGGACCTCACTTGGCATGTCGTCGTTCTTCGCGTCGGAATTGACGTTAGCAACTTTGCTAAGCTCCCCAGGCGAGTAGTGCGCACCGACGGCTTCCTCCAGCACAACCATTGGAGAGATGCCTTGTGTTGCGGGCTGACGCCATGCACTTACCTCCTGGAGACTGCCGAACGCGAGACTCTGGAGGGCTTCACGACGCGCAATCTGGACGCGATCCTGATTTCCTTTTACGCCGGGGCTGACTCGGTCACTCTCTGGAATAGGTCCAGCAAGCAGTCGGTTCAGAACATCCATCGCGGCTGATTCGTCGTCAGTCATGACGCTCGCGTCCCCAGTCAACAGGTCCCCGCGCATGCACAAGGACGTCGCCATTGGGGCGTCCATATTTACGTCGCCCGCGGCCACTGATTGGAGGGTTGAGCATTCGTCGACAATGTCTTTTGCTGCCTGAGCCTGCAGGCGCGATGTGTCGCCAGTGAGCGCACCCCGGCCTCTTTCGTTTGCGCCACTAAGGTCTTTCGTAAGCGCGGCGAACTCTGCAGCACGCCGCATTTTTCGCTCCGAGGCAATTTCATCTACTTGGCGACCCGCCTCAGCACTCGAAATGGTGGAGCAAGCATTGTCAGCGGGCATTGATTGCTCAGCGATTTTCTTGTTCTGTATGTCTTGCAGCGCCCGGCCGTTGCGCACGATCATGTTCGCTATTGCATTGTTCTGGTTTTGAATCTGCAGCTTGGACATCAGCGAGGACAGGTCCATTTCCATGAGCATCAGGCCTTTCTCCTGAGCCCAGGCGACTGCCTCCATGATGTTGTTTGCGATATTCTGCGCCAGGTTTGCGCCATCAGTGGTGGGAACGCCGGCCGGTGCCGGCGAGGCAACAAGAATGGCTACCATGGGAACGGCGAGAAGCGCCTTTCGTAGCCCCACAGGTACTTTTCGTGCTTGTGTTCTTGTCATCAAAACACCTCCAGATCTGGCACCCGGGGCCCTGCACCCGGCCGTGAGAGCCGTGCCTGACGTGGTTCCGGCGGATAGCCCTGCTCGGGAGATAGCACTCGCCGCGTGAATCTCGATATAGCCATGCCCTTCTTCAGGGTGCTATACGCCGGCATGCGGAGGTCAGGCTCGGAAAGCTCGACAAAGGAATAGGCTTGAGCTGGTGCGACTTTGAAACGGATCATCGGGCCCCTCTCGCGACACCCACGCCCACGCGAGGCAGCAGGCGCACAGTGCATATTATTATCGCGTATTTTAATTTACCGGACTTGGCTAGGTCAATTAGTTTCTGCTATATTAAGCCCTCCAATTGGCGCCCAAGTCGGCCGGAGTACCGAAGCATGACAGCGACACCGTCAGTGAAGCCCTGCCTGAAGAGCCTGCTAACGCCTGACTTCCAAGATGCATTCTGGGCTTCACTCTCGCCGGATATCCGGCCCTTCCTACGAGAATGGGAAACGAAGGAGTCCTGGACTTGGCAGTATGAGGATTTGCCCGAGGTCTTTGATCAGTTAGGCCAGGCTCTAGCGAAGATAGCAGACCAAAATATCGAAGAAGCTTCTGAGGCCATGATGAGCAGCTTCATTCAGGTCCTGAGTGCCGTCCCGATGAGCTTTGCTATCTCGGCCTTGTCGCTACTCGACGCACGGCCCTATGCGAACGGTACCGGTGACGGAGAGTCTTGGGCTGCAGCTTCCTTCTCGGCAGCCAGCCAGATCGCCGAGAACGAACATAATCACGAAGCCTACCTTTGGGCACGTGTCTTTTACGAGCGCGTAAGGGTCATGGTGCGGGCGAGACTTTCCGTCGAGCTGTTTTCACAAGATATGCTTTCCAGGAGCCACCAATGAAGCGTCCTCTCGCGGCACGACTGCCGTCCGCAATCCTTCTCGCTTTACCTATCGTTGCGTCGGCGGCCCAGCAATCCACCCAGGTTCCCGCTGAGCAAGCCGCGTCAGAGGCGTCCTACATGGCCTCCGAGAGGGCCCAGGCGAGGCAGCGGGCGACCGAGGCCTTCGACAATTTTCGAGGCGAGATATGCGATCAGCTGGATCTCGAAATGTCGCTGGATGATAACCCGTTCGTATACACCAACCCAGACGCCGGATGCGACCTTGGTTTATCCATGCCAGGGCTCCCCAACATGGGGCTGGGCTTAGGCTCCATCGATTCTTGCAAGCTCCTGCAAAGCGTTACCGGAGATATGGTTGACTCTATCAACGAGCAGCTGCAAGGCGCTGTTGATGGAGCGCTTGATTCTGTGGGTGGAGACCTGGAGTACGAGGTCGACCTCGGCGAGATGGCTGAAGACGTCGTTGGTGAGGACGTTGGCTCCGGCCAAAGCACAGACGTTGATATTGACGATGCGATTCGCGATAGCGTCAGTGATTGATGAGCCACCCGCCCCTGCCGACTGAACGAACCGACCTTCTTGTGATAGAGGCGCCGGGCAAAGTCCAGCGCCTCCGGAATTTCTGCTCATCGAGAGGCTGGTCCTGCAATGTCCAGGCAACATCGGGACGGCTCTATGACCTCCCGGAAACTCATCTCGGTGTTGACCTAACAACTCACGGGATAACCCATAGGGTTAGCATCAGTCCCAGCAGGCTTGAGCATCTAAGAAACGCGGTTTTGGCGGCAAACCGAATCTGGGTCATGACCGATCCGGACGACGAGGGGCACTGGATCGGAGCCGATGTGGTCGCCCTGGCTCCGGCGTCGCGGAGCAAGTATACAATCTTTCGTGCTTATCTTGGTGGGCTATCCCTTTCGACGCTCGACGCCGCTTTTACTCAGGCCGAACCCTACCGTGGCGGAGCTGAAGAGTCAGCGGTCGCGCGGCGTGTTTTCGACCGGGAGGTCGCCGCCTTGTATTCGAGCGTAGGCCCCTCGGTCCGACCTGGTGAGACCCGAGGTGTCGTGGGGCGGGTCCTAACCCCCACCCTCTCCGCACTCTCTCGTCGAGACATTCCGAGTGCATACATCACACGTAATCTTCAAGATCGTGACCTGGGTGGCGATTTTGAGGCCGTTATTGGGCTGAAACCTGGCTCTTCGGCGACTCCGCAATGCCTCCAGGAGGAGCTCGCCGACTTGCCAGACATCGTGATCCGCCGGCAGGCCGGAGCGCCCCGGCTTTCGCGGCGCCGGATTTGGTCTGGACCTCAGGCACTAGAAGGCATCGCAAGTCAGCTGAGCATGCCAGTGAATGCCGTCGCGAGAACGCTTCAGAACCTATACGAGCGCGGCTGCGTCAGCTATCCCCGTAGCGAAAGCGGCGCCCTCGACGCTGAACAGATTGACGGCCTTGCCCGTCTCGCTCAAAAGCTCGGGGCGCAAGGGGCCACATCTGCCCGCAGTGCCATCCAAGAACTGGTGTCGACTTATAACGGGCACCAGGGCTTAATCCCCTTGGTCGACGACATCCCGCTCAACGAGCCGCTGGCCCACCTTGGGCCGGAAGATCAGGCGCTGGTGGTCCTCACTAAGCATTCCTTCGCCGCAGCCAATCCGGACTACAGAGAGAGCATAGAGCTGGGAGAGCCGACGCCCAGCGCCGGCGCTGCTAGATGGGCTGCCTGGGCACGGGTTAGAGACCTAACGATCCGCTTTCTTCGCAAGAGCCGGATTCAGGGATACAGGCAGGCAGGACAGCCGGTCCCGATCCTTCACGGTATCGCAGGCCCACCCCCCCATTTAGTGGACCGCGGCCCCACAACCGCCTTACTGCTTCGCCCAGACCATTTGGTCTGCAGAACCATGCTCCGATACGATCTCGGCCGGCCGTCCACACTCGCGCTACACTCCGACAAGATAGCAGGGCATTACCTAGACTCGCGTGGCGAGCTTAACAAAAGGGCGCAACAGGCATTACAGCGCGCTGGAATGCTTACGCCGAGGCTGCTCGATCCAGAGATCGCGAGTAGGCTCACAGAGACTCTGGGACGACATGACCTCGGGAGCTCCCCGTCACGGGTCGCCCAGGCACTAAACATTGCCGAACTGGACCGAGACATCGGCAACGAACGGCGAACTCCAGAGACCGAGATCAACCCTGTGTGGCAAACCTAATCGATCAGGGACCGATTGCGTTTATTTTCCGGTAAAATATATGTTAAAATTTCTCGGTGTCAACGTAGTATGCTATATTTCAAAGAAATTCGACTAGGGAGCGGCATGCATGTCTGCGAAACACGTTGAGGAGCTCGGGAGCTGGCTGGTTAACCTGGTTGCGGACTATGAGGGTGAGCCAGTCCCGATCAAAACGCTTTCAACCGCGGTCAGTCTACCGGAGGCTATGGTCAAGCGCGTTCTGAACGACCTCAGCCTTGACCGGGCGCCGTATATCGCTCTGACGACCCAGGGCGGGATCTCATCAGCTAAGTTTATCGCTTCGGATGGCGAGCGCCCCCCAATGCCAGAGGACACTGACAAGGTCATTTCCGCTCTCACTACAAGGAAAAGCCGGAAAAAAAGCCCTCCTAGCAGCAAATCTCCTCCCAATCGCAAATCGCCGGCAACGACGAAGACCCCTTCAGCCCCGGGGGGTGCAAGCGCCCAAAAGAAGCCGACCACCAAGCCAAGGCGCAAGGCCGGCGCGGGCAAGGAGGGTAAGCCCAACGCGCCTGAGTCACCGTCCTCAGTCAACGTTGAGGCTCTTCGGCAATGGCTCGCCGCGAGAGAACCGGGAGCTCCCCATGCCCTTAGTGATATCGCTGTGGAGCTGAATATGTCAGCCGAGAGCGCTATCGCTGCTGCGCGCGCGCTTGAGAGCGAGGGCATGGTAGATATGGTGCACATGGAGCTAGACGACGAGATGATGCTAACCCCCAGATCGGGTATCAGAGCCTCCGCACCTCCAGCTCAATCATTGGATGGCACTGCGGAGACCGAGGAGCAGGATCCCAACCCGGCGGAGCTCACCAGCACCTCGGCGGACGCCAGGACCCGCCCGGACGAAACCCCTGTTTCCGAAGAGGTCGCAGAGCTGGTCGACGAACTATGCCGATCCCTGAACATAAAGCCGGCCGAGGATGTGGATAGCAACCTCCGACTGGCTATAGAGCGGAGCCGGGCGGTTACAGCCCTCCTTGGGGAGTTCGGTCGTAAATCCGACGAGATGTCGCTGCTAGCGTTAAAGGCGCGGACCGAGCTCTACTAGACATTCGGCACCGACATTGCCTCACAGGGCACCGAAGCTCACTCCATCTCCAGTGTGGCTGCTGGCGCCCTCCCCGGCGTATCACTTACTGTCCTCCCTGGGAGCCTCGGGGACACCAGCGATCTAAGGTCATCCTCGGCCAAGGTGGGACCACCCTTGCACGAAACTCTAAGCACGACACCCTTGGGCGCTGAGGACATCATGATCTGACCCAGAACGTGGGCGTAACGGTCAAGTTCAGCGGACGGAACCTCGAAGATCAGCTCATCGTGAACCTGAGTTAGCAACCTCGCATCGGCAGCAACGCTGTCGAGGTGCTGCGAGGTCGCTAGCATCGCCCTCTTCACGGCCTCACCAATAGAACCCTGCATAGGTGAGTTAGTTGCCTGCCTCAGCGCCCGGGACCGAATTACGGGATCCGAGCTCGCGGCCCCAGGAATGTGGATTCGGCGCCCATGCAGCGTCTCAACGTATCCCTTCTCTTGGGCCAGCCCCTTACAGCGGTTCAGATATGACTCGACACCCTGATGCCTCTGGAAATACGCGGCTATGTATTGGCCGGCCTGGGCTTCGGTTATGTCGAGCTTCTTAGCCAGGCCAAAGGATGACATGCCGTACACGAGGCCAAAGTTAATCGCTTTAGCCACTCGACGCTGCTCATCGGTCACGCTATGTATACTGCACGAGAACACCTTTGCGGCTGTCGCGGAATGGACATCCCCCCCCTGCGCGAGGACAGCACACAAGGCCGGATCCTTGGACAGCGCGGCCAGCACCGCAGTCTCCGCCTGCTTGTAGTCAATCAAAAGCAGACTCTTATCCGGCGCTCCAGCAGTGAAGCAGCGTCGCAGTCGTTGCCCCCACTCGTGCTTCGGAAGGTTTTGTAGATTCGGCTCGGAGGTGCCTACGCGGTGGTTTCTACCGCTAAACGGGTCAAACACCGGATGAACACGGTCACCCTTAGCCGCCCTCATGACCCCGTTCAGAAAGTAGGTTTTTAAATCCTTGGCCTTCTGATCACCTGCCGAGGAAGCCCGGTCAGCGTCTGCGTACAGATCCTTCAAGGCCGAGTGATTCACAGGAACCCCGGCCGTTTGCATCCGGCACAGAAGCCCTTGAAGCGGGCGCTCCACTCTGCTAATCCAACGAGCGGTACTGTCGCCCCAACCGGATATCTCCCGCTCATTCCGAACAGCCGCCTCGACCCAACTCTCGGGCTCCTCATCCGGACTTCGGATACCAAGATCCTGAGTGCGAAGCACCCTCTCAAAAGCCTCCGCATCCGTCGATATAACGGAGGCGTCAAGCCCATGCCGCAGCAGCCAGGGCATCATGCTTTTTAGGCTCGCCGAGATTACATTGAGATGGGGTGGCCGGTTACCCAACCAGGCGGCGAGGCGCTCTTCCATGACGTCCGCCAGGACGCTGCGCTCTAAATCTATGGTACGGGACGCGCCGCCGGGAAGGCTTACAACCTGCACCTGCCGGAGCCCGCCCTGGCGTGAGAAGAGGGCTTTCAGCCCCACTCCCTGAGCTTCGGCCAAGCTCACCATATAGCCCTCCAGGTCGGAAGGCTCGACGATCACATCCGGCCCCTCGCCACCGGGCTCCAGCCAACCCGTCAGGCCGAGAGCCTCATACCCGTGGCGAATCTCAGCGGCCCTGGCCGCGCCTTTCGGCTGCGACCAGGCCGTCGACGGAAGTGAGATTGGGCTGTGCTTAAGCCGGTCGAACTCATCTACCAGCCGAGTGAGCTTCTGGAGCCCCTGCCGGAACCGCCTCCCCGGTGCGCCACCCAGCTCCTCGGCTGACCCAAGAACACGACGAACATCCCCGTATTTGGCCAGCCAGGCCTCTGCCTGGCGGAAGCCGATCCAAGGGTTGGTGCTGATGAGGGCGGCCTGCCTCCATTGAGCTTCATCCTGCAGCCCCGGCTGACGGCGCTCAGCCCCGTCTGGGCCGTGCCAGATGACACGGCTATCGTACAGCCAGACCCGGGATGCCGGGTCATCCGCGATGAGGTGTACGGCCGTCGAGACACCTTGCGCTCTAATGAAGGCATGCTGGATAGAGAAAACCCGTTCTCTGGGAGCATCCAGGACAGTGACTCCCAGAAGCGCAGCAAGCTGACGAAGCCGGCCCGCTGCGTGATCGACCGGTGTGTCTGCGGGGATCACAAGAAGGGCTTCAGCCGGTCGTCGGGCACGCAAGGTATCCCTCAGCTGCCGAGCAGCGAGGCGGAACTCGCCGTTAGCTTTACGTAGCAGGCTTGAGGAATCCATTAGGACGGCGGATCTGCTCAAGGAGGCGCTGGATTTTTGCATGCCCTATTATACCATTTTTTATTTGTTTGTAGCAGCCTACCGCCTTATCGGCGCCCACTCCTCCCAGTCGAGCTTGCTAGTCGGCCACAAACGCACCGTGATTTTTCCCGCCGGCGAGAGGTCGTGGGCCTCACCTTTAGTGTTTATCGACACCAAGGAAATGCGATTGTGCTGGCGAAGCATGCGAACGCGATCGGGTCGTTGGTAGATCCTGATTGCCGCCCTGATCGGAGATTCCTTCGGCCCCATGGCCACCACAATATAGATGCCGGCTTTCCCGGGGATATACCGCAAGCCCTCAATAGGAAGGCGCATGATGGCGGGGAAAAGCACTTCTGGGACGCCCAGCATGGCGTCCCCTTCGATGCGCTCCAGGGGGAACATCTCTGACTCCTCTGGAGCAACGACGTAGGTTCTCCTCAGGTCGCCACGAAAGCCAGGTAGAAAATTGTTGAAGGTGTGTGCAATCGAGAGGAGGAAGTCTACCTCGGGGTGCTCGGCCGACAACTGCTCACGTCGCTGTGCTGCTTCAGCATGAATGGCTGAGATAAACATGCGCCTATAAGGCCCCTTGTGGCTTTGCCCTGGATGTGTTTATTTTATATACTGTATATTAAACCAAAACATGGAGCAAAGCATGGGCGAGGCGATAAATGGCCACGCGAGCGAGAGGCTGCTGTTCGGTCCGGAGGCAGCTGCCGCCGTGTACCGGGAGATCGCAGAGGACCTCTGCATCTCCGACTATTCACTAGCTGGCGGAAGCTGGAAGGGAAACATCCTTCTCCGCCATGTCCTCGAGCCCTTAGGGTGGCTGGGGCCCATTATGCTGCAGGCCGATGAGCTGAGCACGGTCCTCCTTGGGTCTCGTGTCTGGGACGTCGCGTACCAGGCCAACAGCAAATCCCTGGAGGGTGTCACTCCGGTGCCCCTCGCGACGATTTCAGGCTCCGGCACTCACGACAGTTATGCCCGGATCCCTCATGCCGGGAGTCGCAGTGTCATTGTCTCCATGCTGAACCGACTTGCCCTCCATCGTAAGATCACCGTCGATCACGATGCCCGGACTGTTAAGCTCCGGCCAATCCAGGGCTATTACCCCAATGTAGGCCCCCTGGAGCACGGTGATTACCTGGAGTTTCCCTCCGAAGGGATGGTCCTGCACGGCGCCTGGCAATCATTTCTCGGCGAAGCATCATCATCCCATCCCTTGCAACAGCTGATTGCGCAACACCAAGCCCCCCAGGCGGAGGCAAAATAGCCATGTCGACCGAGGCAAACCAAAAAGATTCTGAGACGCACTCCCTAGATCGCTTCCTGAGCGATCTCGATATCCCTGAGGATGAGGATTCGGAGGTTGAGGCCTCCGCAGGCGAAGCCGAAGGAACAAACCCCGCGGCGGACAACATCGACCCTGGTCTCGCCCGGGCCCGTTCTTTCGTGGAATGTTTCGACGAGGTCGCCCCGCTAGCCCTTAATCCTGACTCCAGCGATATCATTAGCTCGCTCAGCCAACGAGCGGACACCCTTTACCGATTCACCCGAGAACTCTCTTTCCGCCTGGAACTCGATGACACGGATCTCTCTGACCGCTACGTTATACGCAGAATCGCGATTCAGCTCTCTCGGCTTACACCATTTCTAATCCAGGCTGGTATCAGCGTGGACGACTTATATGGCACCATGCAGGGCATACATGCGGGCGTCGCCAATGACGACGACCTAGACTTGATCGGTCGAGCCGACCGGTCAGAGGACGACCTAGTGAACATCCGCCTAGGCCTACTCAGGCCCACCCTGCGCCTGCTACAGCTTGCCGGCCTCCCTGGTCTCCCCGAAAGCACAAAAGATCAGGCCGCCGGCTGGCTCAACACCCAGGCCGTCGCGCTTGCCCAGGACCTGGCTGTCAATTGGGACAAGCATGCAACCCTGCATGACAGGGAGTTCATTTTTGCTGCGGCGATCGAACTCTGCGGTTTGATATGCGTCGAGGCCTGGTCGGAGGCCCTCGTTGAGCAACTCAACAATAGGCTGCTTCCGAGCATCGACCCGGAGAGCTTATGGGCTTATGCCCCTATGACACGCGCGGCTATTTCAGAACGAAGCATGGGGCATGAGGATCACCCGGACGCCAGCCTTTCTCTGCTTAAAACCGCTTTTTGCTCACTCTGGAGTGAGTACATAAAGGCCGGACCGTGGGAGGCAATTGAACACGGGCCACTCAAGGCAGCGTGTCGCAACGCAGCCATGTCTGCTCTGGATCAGCATACCGCATTCGCCTGGAACGATGCCGCCGACAGCGTCTACACAAAAGTGGCCGGCTTCTCGGAGGAGGAATTTGAAAAATGGGCCAAGTCTGACGAAGGTTCTAAGCCGATGGCATTCTCGGCGTTTGTTGAGCAGTTCACAAAAACACACGACGAGTTCGAATTCCTCCTCTCCGCAGTAAACATCGACTACGAAGGCCTATCACGCGCAACGAAATCAAAACTTGCCATAGCCTGGGGCTACTCAAATGCCGTTTGCGAACTTAAACCCAATGATTAGGACTGGCCGGACTCGGCTGTTCGCATGTTCCGTCGTAGCAGCAGCAGCATTGGCCAGCTCAACGGGGGCGCATGCTTTGTTACCCGTCACGGACTTGATCGGGCTGGGGGAAAAGATCGTTGAAAACATCAGGAATAGCGCAGAGAACTCAGAACGACTGGCTCTTGTACGCAAAGCACTCGAGCAGAGCACCAAGCTCGCGAAGCTAGGCATCCAGAACGAGAACAACGCCTGGGCGAACGCGAGCGCAAGAACAAACCAACAGAAGACCGACGTACACAATCTTGAGGTTGCAGCTATGGCTACGCCCTTCTCCGGCGCCTGCAACCTTATTGCTAACTCTGCTGCAGAGGATGCCTCCCAAGCCATACACCGCGCCAGATCAACTTCCCGCAGTGACAAGACCACGGACATCATTCTCAACAACACGGCGGCGCTCTCCGACCCTGGCACCCCTACCGAGCTAGACTCCAACCTCGCCATCAAGGAGCTCGCAGAGCGTATCGCGATCGCCCAGGAGAGCAACGAACAGCTGCGTCCCGGTGATCAGTCTGGGGAGAGCCTGGAGCCGCAGCCTTGGTTCTCCGAAAGATTCTTTGACCCTTCCGGAATCCCCGAACCGGACCAAGTGGCTAGTCGGGACTTTGTCGACCTGATCGCCCCGCAGGGCGCACCCTCGCGCGATTCCTGGCGCACCTACTCCTCCGGCCGAAGCCTGGAGCAAACGAGTCTCGCCAGAAGGGTAGCGCAGCAGGGCGCGCTGAATGCCGCCCTCCATGGGGTGATCGACCGGTTCACCGGCGACACAGCGAACGGCATCCCATCGGAATTTTCGCTTCGAGAGAAGCAAGTCGAAGCATTCTACGCCGCTCCGGACGCTTTTGGTCAGAGAGCGACGGACGGAAGTATTACCAGCATCCATGAAGTTCAGCGGGGCCGTAGCGCCCTTCAGACCATTGATCTCAAGGCGGCTCTCGGTGACTTCCGCGATGCCCTCCAAGAAGAGCAGCTATTGGCGATGTGGCTAGCCGAAGAAATTGCCCTGTCCAATAACTGATTATTTTACCGTATAATATCACTACCACATTAGACCTAGGCCGCCCACCATGCAGATCCACGAAATAGTCGAGCAGCTCCACCTTCTACGCTACCCAGTTACAGCAGCCGACCTCAAATCACACCTCCAGGCCGAGCTGAATCTCCCTCCAGAAGCGCCCCTCATCGCCAAGATCGACGAGGCGATTGCCCAGCCCTCAGAGAAGGGCGGCCTCTCATTCTCATCTCCGGAGGCGATTGAGAGCTTTGCCAAGGAGGAGCTCATCGGCGATGTCGATCTCGACGCACTGGTCTCAGCTGAGTCCCCGGAGGATGAAGCACCTTCCCCCGAAATGGAGGCGTTTTTTTCTGATCTCTCGGAGCACTCCGGCCCCATAAGCGTTAGCCATGTCCGTGACGGCATGGTTGAGGACCTGGAGATCCCCCCGGACGATGGAGCGATTCGGGAAATGGATGAAATCCTGGAGCAGGATCAGGACGCTGCGTTCGAAAGCTTCCTCTCGCTGCAGGAGCTTCTGCACCGGCACAACTATCGCGGCCTCCCGCCGCTGCCAGAAGCAGAGCCCAAGCTCGAAGCAAATGACGCTAGTGCAACAAGGTCTCACACCACGGGCAGCAACCCGAAGGCCCCAGACACGGCAACAACCGACACAGCAAGCGGAGCCCGAAGCGACCAGGACCGCCCGGCCCATTCCGCCGCCGGAACTCCGGCCCCCGAGAGCGAAATGACTCCGCGAGAGCTGCAGCAGCGCGCAAAGTCTCACGGCGGAGGCGCAAACGTCTATATGCGCCAGGGATTTCTCTCCAGCGCCGGAGACCTTTTACGAACGACAAATCCGTTCTCTGCCATGAATCGGAATTGGCTCGGAAAGGAGGCACCTGATTATTACGAGCGAATCGGAATGGAAACCAAGGGGTTGGCGGACCTGCAGCTTTCTGGATTACAGGCCTGCTGCACCCAGATTCGCACCGGCCTGGCCGCTCTATCATCAACGGATAAGCCAGAGGTGCGAGACGCTGTGCGTACCATGCTCGGAGAACAGGCCACTCAGCTTGTGCGGCGAGCCAAGGACATGAGGACCGATGTGGATGCCGGCCGCTACGAGGAACAAGCAACGGAAGAAATATCCAACGTACTGAACGACGCGAACAACCTAGCTCACGAAGTCCTTGAAAGCGACGCCCTCGAAGATGATAGCCTAAAGGAGCAGCTCAAAAGGCAGATGCAGGAGATCATGGAGTTCGTCAGCGCGATGGTAAGCCGGATGCTCGGTCGGGACCAGGGAAGCCCAGCTCCCGCTTAAGAGCCTTTATCCTACGATATCGCCATGGAGGGCATCGATATCGTCCCACACCTCCGCGCTCACCTTCCGCTCTTGACAGATCTCACCCAAAACTCCGATCACGCCAGCACATCGGTGATCACCTTCAGTCTGCTTTACGGACCGCGCGACCATAGCTGCGAAAACACTTTCTGCTTGGCTCCCCTCGCCCTCAACTGTCGCCACCGCAGTGCCATATGCCTTCTCGAACGCGTCTGGCCCAATGGCATGCCTTCTCATCCCGGAAGGCGACCAAAGGAAAACCGCCGGCGCTTCATCGCTTTCGTATCGACGGATCAGGCGCGGGAGGGATTGATGCTCATCCTCCACAACTGCGACATCTTGGCTACCCTCTGGCGCTGCCAAGACAATCTGACCTGAAAAGCCCGCAGCGCGCGCCTGAGCCGAGAATGCTTCAGCTTTCGCCCCCACACACAGCATGACCTGTGCTTCATCAAGGCACAGCCTCATAGACTCAGGCAGTTCGTCCAGCGACCCCAGGCTGCCCCGTGCTATAACCAGCGCAACGCAGGTAGCTGGTTCACCCTCCGGCTCGACTTGGAACAGGTCGATGCGGGCCGGGCCCGGCGCTACGTCAAGGCACCCCGCCAACCCCATCAGCCCCACGGAACTCCGGGTAGAGACCTGATCCTCATTTTGTTCCTTCTCGGACGCACAATATAGGCCGGTGTCTGTCCTGAGAGAGGGCAACAAGTCGCTCACCACGGGCAAGGAGAACTTTCTTCGGCACAGGGCACCCGAAAACACTACAGCTAGGCCCTCTTTTTCCGCCAGCCGATACACGGCCGCGAGCTTCGCTGTGCCGGCGTGAAGAACATTGACCGCAGCACGTTCCCCCACTGTCCTGTCATCCAGGTCAACGTCCCCTACCAACACGAAGCCCCGGACACGGTTACGCTCGGGCATGATCATGGCCACCTCCACATTGATTGAGCGTGCGCAAGCAAAAGGGACACCCGCCCAGCCTCTCGGTTAGCGCATTGAGCTCCTCATCGCTCTCTCTACATTGATCTTGCAACGCGATGGCTTCGTTCTCGAGCCGGCCCATCAGGGCCTCCAGCTCGGCTAGACTGCTCATGCGCTCACCCAAAGTCTTCGCTGGCTGAAACTTTGGGGCGGAGAAGGCCGCGTGCTGGAGCTCCAGCTGGTTGTCGCCAGTCTCCAATGCGGAACAATACCGAACCGCCACTTCAATCGCCTCGATCGCCTCTGGCAGCTCGCTTGGCATTGAAATAGCGGGAGGGGAGACACTATCCAACCGCACCACCTCGGCCAGCAGAGACTCGTGCCTGGAGAGTTCCTCCAGTTGACCGGTAATTTCCATCAGCGACCCGAGGTCATGCATCTCCGGCGGCTTGACCCCCCTCCTGGGTAGCTCACAGTTAAGAACTCTCGCCTCGCACTCGGCCCGGGCCAGGCATTGCGCTATGCCCTGCAAGGACTCTAGCTCTTGAAGCCCCTGCCCCGTTCTATCGAGGTCTGCCTCTACATCGACCAGTATTTGCTCCGCCTCACTCAGCCCGCGGTATAGAGCCAGCTCTGCCTTTGTCTTGGAAAGGCGGTCCTGGCAGGACGAAACAATGCGCTTAGCTTCCCCGCACCGGTGAGAATGAGCGGTCATCATCTTTTGCAGGTCGAGCCCAGCCCGACCAAGATTCAGCGCCTGGGCTCGCTGGTGGCCGGTGGCGCTACGATCCAACAGGAAAACGGGAGCGCTCTGATGGCCGATATGAGGATCGATACCCTCCATCGGGTCCATTGCCAGGTAATCCCCAATCCATACCGGGACGTCCTTACCATCTAAGCTCGCCTCGACCACGCACCCTTCCCTATCAATCAGCTGATAGGACGTGCGGCGCTGGCCTGTTTTTCTATACTCCCATGACAGCGTCATGCCGTCCTCCAGGCCAATCTCAACCCGGCACTTGAACTGGCCATGACGAATCATCGATTCGGTACCGCTGTTATTGAGCACAGCATCCACAGCACGGATGACGTGGCTCTTCCCAACGTCGTTGTCTGCGCACAGATAATTCATACCCTTGCCTAGCGGTATGAGCGTGTCCCGGTGGCTTTTGAAGTCAACCAAACGTATATGGGACCAACCAATGGACTCGCTAAGACCAGCAAGGTGATCCTCTCCGATGCCAAATCCTTCGACGGCGGCTGGAGCGACTGCGCTCTCCACCTCGGAATAAACACCGTCATCGTCGCGCTCGAGCCGTATGACTTGGCCGGCTAAAGCCGAACGAACCAGGGGGTGGTGGCTGATGTAGATCACCTGGGTATTAGATTTTTCGGCCAGGTCCTCAATTATCCGAACGAACGCCGGAACATACTCGGGACTCATCCAGCAATCGGGCTCGTCGAGCAAAATCAGCCGTCTGTTCTTGCTTCTGGCGAGCATGACAAATCGCAGCCCGGTTGAAACAATATTGTGGACGGCTCCCCCCTTATCCGCAAAGATGCTTTCGCGATTCCCCTCAGGGTCTTCGGTGAGAAACTCCAGTGTGGCGCGCCCGCCTCGAACTCCCGGCTCTAGTACGACGCGGTCCCGGAAGCCAGGTACAACCTCTCGGAGAAGCTGCGTGAGAAGGCCTTCGAAGTCCTTTTTCGCAGTGGATTGGGCCCGCTCGAGAGCGGTGTTAAGGATGCCTAGGACGGCATCTTTCCGCTCCAGGTAGGCATCATTGTCAGATATCTCCTGAATGAGCTCGGCCTTTGCATCAACGAGGGCGCTTTGCCTTGCCTCAAGTCGCATGAACGCTCGCTTGAGGCGATCGGCGTTAACCCGCCCCCGCTTCAAGCCCGCCTGAAGCCCAGCCAGTGGTGAACTCTTGCTCATGCCCGAAGCGCCGATCGCTGAGACGCAGAACCCGGCCGCCCAGCGCTACGGGCCGCCTCGCTCCTGGGTTCGCCTAGACCTTGCTCCACATCAGCCAAGATAGCCTCCGCGCTGCAGATCGCGTTTTCGAATGCCTGAACTCGCTTGGTATTCTCCTCGACGTACCTACGATAAAGATCGCGAAGCGACTCCAAGTCATCTGTCCCGAACGCCTCTCTGGCCTTAGCCCGCGCCTCTTCCAGTGATTTCCTGGCGGCCGCCAGGTCCTGCTCAAGCCGGATTCGCTTCTCGTTAACTTTTTCGGAGCGAGCAACTAGGCTCTGGAACTGCTCTCGCTGGGCCTGGATCGCGTTATCGGTCATAAACACCTCTCGTTAAGGTGCCATTAATATACCGTTTTTTATTTCCTTTGTCAATTCCATCTACCCGGTGCACTCATGTGCTTCCGCTACGCTTATCGCGTCAGCCTCACGCTTCTCCCCTAATGCCAGGGGCGTGATCCCCAGTGTCAGCGCCACCTCGGAGAGAAACGGACTGGGCGAACATTCGACGACCTGGCCGCGAAAGTACTTTTGCCGCGAATAGCTCACTGCAAGCTTTTCTCTCGCTCGCGTCATAGCGACGTACATCACACGTCTTGCCTCCTCGATATCGTCAGGATCATCCGTTTCACCCGGAAGACTCTTAGAATCTGCAGCGATGACGTAGACACAGTCAAACTCCGCGCCCTTAGAGGCATGGATAGTCATAAGTCGGACCTTGCTCTCGAGGTTCGCTTCGGCCTCCGCTCCCCCCTCAACCATCATGGTGAAATCCTCGACGATCTCGTCGAGTGGCTTTTCCTGCTCGATCTCGTGCTGAAAGCGCTCGAACACATGAGTGGCGTTCGATACTCGTGATTCCAGAGTGTACCCCCCACCGGATGGGGCGGCGCTTGAAATCCGACGGAGGGCAGGTAGCAGGTAGATATCCCAGGCCTCCGCCAGCATCTCTTTTATGATTCCCGGGCTGTCCCCAGCTGCGTAGCTCTCTCGAATGAGCTCGCAGAGTCGACGCAAGGCAGAAATCTTGGTTGCTGACCGGCTAAGCACTGGGCGACCATCTGCCCCTTTCTTGCCTGAACCAAGAGTCTTTGCCGCTTCAATTTCCAGAAAAGCGGTGACCGAGATCCGCTCCCTGCCCATAGCCTTCTTAGCGCGCTCCTCGGAGACGCCAAGATTCGCCGAGCGGATGATCCGTAATCCGGCCGCGCTATCCCACGGTTGAAAGACGAACCTTATCAGCGCGATGGCATCTCTGACCTCTGTGCGCTTGAAAAAGCTCGCGTCGCCAACGACGTGGCATGAGATCTGACGCTCCCAGAGAGCACGTTCCAGCTCGCCCTTGTCTTCACGGTTGCGGTACAAAACAGCAATACTGTCCCCCCGCTTGCCCATATGGAGGTCACGTTGAATCGCGGCAGCCACCATCCGCGCTTCATCGCGATCCTCGGGGAACTCGACCAAGGTTGCTTTGTTCATGAGGCCTGAGGGGTGCTGTGGCGATAAGTCCCTCATGGCGATGAGCTGACCGTCGGAAAGCCGCTGCGTCATTGCCTGCGCACAGGCATTGCACATCTCAATAACGCGCCCCAGCGAACGGTAGTTTTTGATCATCTCGATCTGTTTAGCCTGCGGGTACCGCTCTTTGAAGCCTAAAATCACCCGGATATCCGACCCGCGGAAGCGATATATGGATTGCTTTTCGTCTCCAACGACGCACACATTCTGATGCACCTGAGCGATCGCATCCATGATCCTCATTTGCACCGGATTGGTGTCTTGGTACTCATCCAGCATCAGGTACTTAAAGCGCTCCCCTAACTGCATCGCCAGGGCCGGTTCCCGTTCGAGCATCTGCGCAGCGAACACCAGAATGTCGTCGAAATCGATGCCCTTGGCCGCTCGACAGTGAGTGTTGTAGGCCTGCCAGACCCTAGACGCCAGCGTCTTAAAGACCGCTCCGTCGCTACCGGCCTTGATGCGGGCGCGGTACTCCGGCAACGGAGTACCCTGCGACCTGATCGATGTCATCTCCTTCTCAAAATGGGCCACTGTCCATTCATTCTCCTCAACGAGCTTTTTGTCGCTCTCGCCAAGAGACCGCAACGCGGCCTTCATCAATGAGCTGGAATCGTCCTGATCAAGGATTGTGCACTCCGTCATGTCGATCCCGAGCCCCGCGAGGTAGCTACTGTGGGCGTTAGGGCGAAGGACTTCCCGATAGATGATGGAATGAAATGTCCCAGCGGTGACGTACTGGGCGCTTTCACCGACCATTGCTTCGAGCCGATCCTTAATCTCGCTGGCTGCCCGGTTAGTAAAGGTCACGACCATTATCTCTGTCGCCGGGACCTGTTTGGCGATTAGCGTGGCTACGCGATGAATTAGAGCTTTGGTCTTCCCGGCCCCGGCGCCCGCAACCAGAATTACAGGCCCCTCCGTCGTCTCAGCAGCCAGCCGCTGCTCAGGGTTGAGGTCGGCGTTAAGACGCCGCAGCACATCAATTTCGCCAGCTCCCGCCTGCCGCATTGCCATTGCTTATCCCATAGCCCGCTGGTTGTCATACCATTTATTTTATCGCATAATATTGCCAATGTCAGTGAGACGATAACAATGTTTGATCTACCTCCCAACCTGCCCGATCCGGTCGATCCGCCTGCCAGCGCAGTTCATCAGTGCGTTGAGTACGCCGCCCAAGGATACGGCGTCCACCCCTTCGTCATAATGGCCGTCTTACAGGTGGAGAACGGTAAGATTGGGACCGTGAGCAAGAACTCCAATGGGTCCTATGATTTAGGGCTCATGCAGCTGAACACCATAAACCTTCCTGCCATATCGTCTGAGTTTCCCGGGGTGACGTGGCGAGAAGTGACCTATTCCCCTTGCGTGAACATTGGCGTGGGGACCTGGTTTCTCAGCGAACGAATCCGAGAGGTGAACGGTGATGTTTGGCGTGGCGTCGGTAACTATCACTCGAAAACTCCCAAATATCACAGGCGCTACCTCAGCAAGGTCCAATCCAAGTATCGTGATATTGTCGCGAAGTATCGGAAGCTGCTCTCGCGCCAAAGCATTTCCGACAGAAGATAGGCACTCCATATGCTGCTAATGATCTGCGAAAAGCGCTCCCAGGCCGAGGCTTTTTCGGTTGCACTGGGGCTTAGGCAGGGCCGCGGATGCTATGAAGGGCGTTGCCTGGTTGGTGAACTCGTAATTGGTTGGGCCAGCGGCCACCTCCTGACCCTCGAGCCGCCGCAAATGGCCAAAGAGGGGATCTCATGGAATGACCCGGCCACGCTTACGCCGATCCCCACAACTTACAAGCGCATAGTGTCACCGGCGCCCAAGGGCGCCAAGAAGACACCAAAGCAGTATCTGGACACACTAAAGTCTCTTCTGGCACGCAATCCTGAAGAAGTCATTATTGGGTGCGATGCAGACCGCGAGGGCGAGGCCATTGGCTGGGAGATCATTGAGCACCTAAAATGGCGCGGTCCGGTAACCCGAGCCTGGTTCGCTGCCGGACAAGATAAGCGAAGTGTTGAGTCCGCCATTGCCAACCGCCACCCGCCCGAGCGCTTCAAGGGGATGTACCGCGCCGCAGAGGCTAGAACACGAGGTGACTGGGCGTTCATGTTCCTGGTGCGCGCCTACACCTACTACGCGAGCTACTCTGTTTTCGGGACGAATCTCGGGCGAGGCTCTTCAGCCCCAGAGCGCGTCATGTCCGTGGGGCGAATCCAGTCGCCCCTAACCGCAATGGTGGTACGGCGGGAGGAGGAAATTCAGAACTTTGTTGAAAGAGACCACTTCCTTGTCCTCGCTGACGTTGAGGACTCCGCCAGTCGCAGTTTCTCCTGCACTTACAAGCCGATAATCACGAGCGATATCATCGAACGAGCGGTCCCAGGTGTTACGTGGGTGCCTTCCCAAAAGACACCCAAGGACGGCGAACCTGATCCCCTGGACGTCCCCTTATTCACCGGGAAGTCAGAAGCAGAAGCGTTCCGAGAGAGGCTTGAGCAATCCAGCGCTCGGTTGATCGACTACAAAGAGGGGAAGCGGAAGGAAAACCCGCCAAAGCCCTTCTCCTTGTCGGACGCACAGATGGACATGAGCAAGAAGTTAGGCGTGGGCGGGTCTTTGATACAAACGATCCTCGAAGACCTTTATGAGCAAGGCTTTACCTCATATGCTCGGACGCCAGAGCAAAAACTACCCATGAACTTCTACCACCGGGATGAGCTTCTCCCTCTGCTCGCCGCTCCGAGAGGGGTTGAGGAGCTACGGGAACTGTCTACGATAGCTGACGCCATTCACTCCTCAAAGCACCCGTCAATCAAGCCCTTTAGGCCGGCGTCCTTCACAAATGAAGACCTGTCGCACTGGGGGATTATCCCTACGCAGGTCAAGGTGACTGACGCGACGTTGGCGTCCTTCTCCCCACGGAAGGCCGGCGACACTGGGCGGGTGGAGCACACCTCGGAACAGATGAGGGGGGTATACAGGATGGTTGCACACCGCTTTCTCCAGTCAATGCTTCCCCCGGCGATCTACAGCACTCAGACCGCCGTGATCGAGTTTGATACGCCGGACCTCCTTGGCAACCCGAAATCAAGATTCGTCGCTAAAGGAGAAGTGATGGATGACCCCGGTTGGCGACTTAAGCCGGCAGTCGCTGGCGACGGGACGGTATTGCCAATGCGTAGCAAAGGCTCAGCTATCGCGATTGTGGGCGCAAAGCTTCAGGCGAAACGCACGTCCCCGCCATCTCGGTATACCAAAGCGACCTTGCCAAAAGCCATGGAGAATATCTCCAGGCAAACAACTGACCCCAAGATGCGCCGCGTACTCAAGGATTCAAAGGGCGTCGGGACCCCGGCCACTCGCAAGACGGGCATCGAGACCATCCTCAAGCGCAAATATATAGAGCAGAAAGGCAGATCAGAGACGCTGCTGCCGACCGAAAAGGGCAAGGACGCCCATCGCCATGTTGAGCCCTGGGTGACCAGGTTCGAGGAAACCGCGCTTTGGGAGGACTATCTCGTGAAGATCGCGGAAACACAGGACGATCTGCGGGCCTGCTCTATGCGCGACGAGTTCGTTGAGAAGATCACGCGCCGCGTTGAGAAGCTCATCGCTCAACTCAGAGAGCGCCATGACGGAAATCTCGGGGAGAAGGTTGCTCCGCTCAAGCGCCCGGTTAGCCCCAAGATGAAGATGGTCGTTGACGCCGTCGCCAAACGCAAGGGCATCAAAGTTTCACCTAAGATCAGGTCGGACTATACCCTGGCCCGTGCGTTTCTCGAGGAGCACAGGGAGGCACCTGCTGACGACAGTCAGGTCAGCGAGGCACAGCTGAGCCTGGCAAAAAAAATCATTGCCGCGCTCCCCGATACCAGCTCCATCCCGGACAACGTACTCACCAGCCGAAAGGCCTGCAGCGCGTTCATCGACAAGCATAAATCGAGCCTTCCCCCTTCACAGAAGATGCAGGACTATGCCCGGAAGATTGCGGAGAAGCTGGATGACTCGCAGAAGCCACCGGAGTCAACTTTTCTGAGCGCCAAGGCATGCTCCGCCTTTCTGGATAAGCATACCAAGAAGCCAGCCAAATCAAAGAGTTCTGCAAGGCGCACACGTCCAAAGCGATAGTACGCCGGCGCTTTCAGATACGACTTAGCTGCTAGTCGAAGCGGGCCTTCAAATCGGCCATACCCGGCGACTCATCGTCGGTACAATGCCACTCGACCAGGTTGTCTGCCGACACTTTGCCGATGAGGCAATCGGCTGCGCTTGCGAGGCCAGGCGGGTAGTGGAAGACCTCCAGGAGACAACCCGCCTCAAGGGCCGATCTAACGGATTTCACGCAATGCCGCTGGAGTACACCGGGGTCCGTAGCTGCTGGCACGGTACCCATCCGCTCCCTTATCCGGCCCTCATACTCAAGCCGCCACGCCCACCGACCTTTTCGCGGATCACTCCAAGCGAATAGTCGAGCCTTACCAGGTCCCTTCTCGTGCCTCATGAGGTGCGCCCTCGGTTTGCCAGATATTTATTTCATGGTATATTAATGGCTAGCGTCGGTGATGACAAAACCCTTTCCGGGAGACCGTGAGCATGGCAAAAAGAATGAGCCAGGAAGAGCAGATGACCAAGGCCCTTGAAGCCCACCGCCAGGAGGACGCAAAGCTTCAAGAGCAGATTCTGGATATGCTCAAACGGATCATCCAGTTCATCCGGGGGACCCAAAGAACCCACGCCTCCGCCGAACAGGCCACAAAGAACAAGGAGTGCGTGCAAAGTCTCAGCGACGAAATAGAGACCTACCAAGCTGATGCACTTCAGTCAGGCGACCCCGAGAGGGCCTACCTTGCGGCCAACTTCCAAACTGCGCTGTCCGCACTTATATCAAACAATGGCGACCCAAAGGCCATCCGCCGGTCTGAGATCGACGCGGCAGCCCACGATAGCTTTGAGACCATTCAGGGCCTGCTAGGGGAACTTGAGGACGATCCACAGTTCGAGGAAATGTTCAGTCGATATGATCGGCACAGCAAAAGCCATCTCGAGTCAGTGATGAAGCGGTTCACGGCGGATGTAGTGAAGATGGTGGAGGCAAAGGAGTTTGGAAGCAACCACGGACCAAAGGTCCTCATGCAACTCGCTAACCGATTCAACAAGGCCGCGGCTGTGCGGCTTCAGGCCAAACCGCTGACAGCCGCAGAGCGCTCTGGTCTTGAGGTCGCTCCTGAGCAGCACCCGCTAACGCGCCCGACGAGCGACCCGACCTTGTCGCCTGATCGCGCCACAGGACCAAAGGCTCCAGCGCCTGACCTGGAGCACGAAATGGGCTATCGGCCATGAGGGGGCTCCGAATTTTCCTACTCAGCCTGTGCGTGGGTATAGGTGCATATCTTATGGTATGCGCACTGCTAGCCAACGCAAGCGTACTTCCGGCGGTAGACGAAATCATGACCCGGCACTACAGCGGCAACACGGAGGCTCATCTCGGGCACTTCGTGTCAGGATTCATTGCCGGCGGCGATCTGGTGGCTGTACCTCCCTACCTGGCCAGGCTGGCCGCCCTTGCGGGGGCCTTCCTTTTCCTTCTTTCGGCGTCGGGGCTAAGGCTGGTCCTGGCCGGCCGCAGCCCGAGAGAGGTCTTTTCGCTTTCGTTTTGGCAGTCCTACGAAAACAAACGCAACGCCAAAAAAAAGGGCCACTAATGGCCCTTTATAAAACAAAGCGAAACTAATTTACTCGTCTGTCTGCTATCCCCTTTGACCATCCAGATCACGACGCCAACTGGCGGCAAGTCCCGGATCGACACCGGGATCTGGCTGCCTTGCGGCTTCTGCCGCTGCGCGCAGGCGATCATACACCGACTCATCCCGGCGGTTCTTCTCTTCACGCTGCTCTTCCAGTCTCTGAAGCAGTGCCTCTGTGACCTCAGCCTGGCTTCTTGAGTATTGCTCTTGAAGGATAGTTTTTTCTGCCTCTAAAGCCTTGGCTTCCTTCTTTCTACTGGGATTCGGCTTCAGCTTGCTCAGTCTTTTCAGCCGCTTTTCGATCCGATCAACTTCCTGGATCACTTCCTTCAATTCATCGCGCAGCTCAGTAAGTCCCGTGATCCGGGTCGCGAATTTTTCAGGGTTCGGCGAAGCGCTCGCGGAAACCTTAAGCAGCTTCACCTCTTCCCCAAGCTTCTTCAGATTTCTCCGCATCATAGCATCACGTTCAAGGCTGGCCTCAATCGCCTCCGCCTTATCCATAAGGGCATCTATCTGTTGCTTATAGTCGGCCCTTTTCTCTTCGGGAGTCCTACGGCGTCGCCCTTGTGGCTGGGGCTCACCCTCTACACTCGAGGGGGCTTTCTGCTCAGCCTCGACGTCCGCCAGCTTCCGAGAAACCCGACGGATATCTGCGTCAATCTTGTCGAGGCGGGTGTACCCACGACGGCCAGGGCCCTTGCCGCTCTTGCTGACATACCGCTCTTTCAGATCCTCCACAGAGGCCGGCTTCACGCCGCTTCTTTCCTCTTCCTTCCTTAGGGAAGCCTCGGCTTCTTGGTCAGCTTTCTCAGCACGGATCAACCTCTGATCAAGGCTCAGCTTGGGTTTCCCGAGGCGACGAGCTTTCATGCTGCTGGGAAGCTCATCCCACTCCTCCCAGGTAAGTCCAAGCTCCGGCATCTCGCCGATCTCTTTGAACAGAGCCGACCGAGCCTCCTTCAGCGCTGAGAGCTCTTCGTCCGGCAGGTCCTTCTCCCCGCGTTGCGCGGCGAGCACATCATCATTGATGCGCTCCAGTTCTACGAACTTCACATAGCGCTGTTGAGCGACTTGTCGCTTTGCTTTCTGCTCACTTTCAGGAATGGCCTCGCCCACCCCGAGCCGCAAGTCATATTCCTTACGGACCTCCTCATGCTTTTTCTTTGCCCTCGCAGCGGCTCCACGGGCGCTCTCGAGAGGGGTTAAAGGCCTTCGACCTCTACGCCCAGATTCATTTTTAGCCATACTACACTCCTTGCTTCCTGGAGGAACCCGGCTTATGCGCTGCAAACCAGCAGTGCACCGACAATTCTCAATCTCACTTCCTGCACTTCCTGCCCTCGTATGGGCATTTTTTATACAGTATAATTTCAAACGCGTCAACCTGAATATACCGCAAATGAAATCAACAGCACGTCAGTGTATACGGGTAATTAAACCGGCTCCGGTGGTGCAGAGGGGGCGGGGCACCTGGACCCAGGCCCCAGAACGGAGTCAAGCACTGCCTCTAGGTCCGCTGGCGTGACCGTCAGGCCTGAAAAGACCCCCCCAAGAAAGCCTTTCTGCTCAACGCCCTCGCTCCCGAGAGCCCCAAACCCGCGTTGTTCAAGGTCCAGACGCGCGAGCTCGCGGCCATTATTACATTTCTCAACCGCCTTAAGACGCTGCACCGAGTTGGCGTCCATCTCACTAAGCGGTTTGTCGACGTGCATGAGAAAGAGGCCGGACCCGCCTTTTCGGGCCACCCGACCGCGGAACTGGTGAAGTGTCGAGGCGCCATTGAGGTCGGAGTTAACAACCATGAGGGCGGCCAGGTTCGGCATTGTCACTCCAATCTCGATTGCAGACGTTGCGATCATCACCCGATATTCGCCTGACTTCATCTTAGCTAACTCTGCCACCTTGGCTTCAGTGGCCATGCCTCCATGGATTCTCCCGACCAGCCCGGGAAGCTTGCGGTCCCAGGCTTCCCAGGCAGTATCCACGTTGTTCCGCAAGCGCCTCTCCTCTGCGGCAGACACAATCGGCTCCTCTGGATGGGCCGCTAACTGGGCCAAAGCATGCTCGAACTGGCCTCTCTTTCGCCTTGGCGCAATGCAACTAACTTGGTGACTCTCGAAGGCTCCGCTTACTCGATCTTCATGGGAGAGCTCCTTTTCTGAGACACGCACCCTGGTGCCGCCAATAGACTTCAGTTGCCTGGCAAGCTCCTCCGCATGCCCCTTGTCTTGAGCGCCGAAGGCATGGCGCTCACCAGACGCCCCGCGACGCGGGTAGATTACAGCAACCTGGCGTCCTGAATGGACAACGTTCAGAAGGGATCTCGCTGCTCTCCGGTGGTCATGTGGCTCAACGACCTTACTCTTTATCCGCTTCTCAACCGGGCATTGGTCGATTGCCGAGAAGCCGATGTTCCCGTAGTTCAGCAATGCTGCCGTACGTGGTATGGGAGTTGCAGTGGCCTCGATAATGTTCGTGTGCTCAGCGGCCAGGGCTTGGCGCTGCCTTACGCCCATCTTCTGCTGCTCATCAACCACCAGCAGATCAAGCTGATAGTCGCTTTGGCCCAAGGCTCTCGCTTTATCAAGATAGCCTTCAAGCGCAGAGGTACCCACGAGGATCGGCGCACCACTCAAGTTCATATCTGGGTTCTCACCGGAGACCACGAGACGGACGGCTGTGCCCGGATAGATATCCCGGATCTCGCCGGCGATCTGATCAGCGAGGATCGCATTGGGAGTGAGGACTGCTACCCGGGCACCCTCCCGCTGGGCGCACACGAGCGGAACGGCGTAGGCGATGGTTTTCCCGGTTCCAACGTCACCACTTATTAAGCGCCTGCAGGGTTGGTCGGTCCTCAGTTCCTTTACTGTCTCCCATATCGCCCGGCGCTGGTCATCGGTGAGCGCGAACGGGATTGCCGCGATAGTTTCGCGGAGAGTCGCCACCGGCAGGCTCAGAACTGCTTTCTTGGTCGCTCGAGGTTTAGGACGGTCCCTCACGTCGTAGACGGCCTTAAGAACATTCAGCCGCCTTGCTGCGGAAGCGGCCCCGTGGAGTTCTGCCGTGGTTTCTGGCTGGTGTAGAGACCCCAGGAGTTCCTCTAAGCTGCCTCCGAAGCCTATGTCGCACATGGCGGCACGAGGAGAGCAACCAAGAACCCCCTCGACCTCTTTCTTCGCCTCACGGAGTGAGGCGGGATTGGCCAACAGGGTCCGGATCCGGGCCTCGATAACTGCTGAAGGCTCCCCATCTCGTGCACGGTAACGGGGGACTATTCTGCCTTGATCTAGAGGGTCAACTAAACTGGCTTTTCGGACCTCTAACCGGTCCCGCCATGCGCCAACCTCGCCAAAAAGGTGAATTTTTTCGCCAACCTTCGCGGCGTGTAACCATGCCTCCGTGTCTCTAAAGGCGGTCACCGTTGCCGACAGAAGCCCATCGGTTACTCTAAAGTAGATTCGCGGCATTCCGGGGCCTCGACTCACGTTCGGTGCAGTCTCAACCCTAAACGCCAAATAGGCTTTACCCTCCCTGGAGGTAAGCCTATGCGCCTGGCGTATTCCTGTTAACGGGACACGGCAGTCAACATAGCGGAAAGGCAGGTACCGTAAAAGGCTCACAGGGGCAGGTCCTCTTTCGGCTTTGCTGGCCATGGCCCCTCACCTGCTGCTAATAATCTCAAGGTAAGGGGTCGCCGCATCACCCACTGAAGCCCCAACATCCGCCGACTCGCTTGCCCCTCGGCAATAGTCCATTGCTGCAGGGAGCGCCTTAAGAAGACGCTTTTGCCGCACTACAGCCGGGTCGGCATAGAGCTCCGAAAGAGCCCGGCCAGAATCTGCCGAGATACCGCTTCGCACGATAATATCCTGAGTGACACCCGATATCCGCACGATGATGTCCATAGCACGAGCAATGATATAGAGCGCTGAAAGGGCTTCTTCTGCCCCCTCCCTATAGGCTCGCCAGCAACCCGTAACAAGAGGATCTTGGCTCTCACCGGCCAGACCACTAATGACGGCTCGCTCCATGGCATCCCGTTGCTCGCGACCCAGATCTGCGTCGCCAAGCATCGGCACGCACATCAAAATGAGAATCAGAAGGCCCCTATGAGGCCCCCGCCGAACTGGCGCCTTACTCCGCTGTTTGAGCGACATTCAGGGGCTCTCCAACGAGAACATATTGACCTCGCTTCCCTTGATATTTCTGGATCAGAGGACTTGTTGTCAAAGCCATCGAGAATGAGAATTTGTCACTTCTGCTATCGACGATTGAGAGCTCAAGTTCCTTTTCACGGGCGTAGGGCCGGCCGTTCGCGGCGAGGTACTCCACGAACTCCCTTTCGCATTTACGGAGCAGTTTCTCCGGATCGAAGGTTTGGCCTGGCGCAGGTTCCACATACCCCTCTTCATCGATCGTAAAAGCGGGATCCTTGGCAACAAGGTCCCTAAGGACAAACTTTGGGAGTGGTTTGGCCTTGGGCATAGAGCGCTTCAGTGCCCGCTGAATGCTGTCGATATGGGCACGGCCGACCATCGAAAAGATTCGCTGAAGCCGGCGAACAAGGCAATTTCGACCGCTTCCGTTAAAGTATAACCACTCGTTGTTGATCCATTTGGTTCTGCCCGCATCATTCATCACTGCCCTAACAAAGCGAAGAGCGCTCGGCTTCTCGGAGCCGGTGACAAAGGCTAGATCCCGGACACATACGGCGCCATTCTTCGACACGCTCTTGTTCGCCTTACTCACAACATCTTTGATCAGACTCTTTCGGTCACGGGGCACAACAAACGAGGCTGAACCATGTGTGACCAGGCTCGGCGCGCTATCGGCAAGCCCGAACAAGCTCGCCACGTGCAAGATGAATGCAACTGTCGCACCTCTGCGGATCAGGCCCTTGCTTACCAACGACTGCTCAACGTCGGATGCAGCCGCCGGCGCCATCTCCTGCAGATGACCCAACGAGACAACCAACGCCGGCGAAAGCTGCACCGGCCCTTTCTCCTGGATGGCGTCCGAGAACCGACTTTTGATCTGCCGTACACTTTCTCGAGTTAGGTCAAAGGGTTCGCCTGCTTGCTGCAGCGACAGACCCTCCTGGCCATCGAGGCCGAGGTACAACCTCATGATCTTGAGGTTTCTCCCGCTTCTGTTCCCAGTATCAATTTCAGAAAGAGCTCGCTCCAGCTCATCCTCCATAGTGTCCGGCATGAAGAGTCCTCGTGTACGCTTATATTGACGTGAAAGGTGCTTTTATATATCGTTTATTATTCCACTGTCATTGTTTGATGGTCAAGTTATTATCTTGTTTTTTAAGGGTTATTCGTGGCGACACCGCTGAAAGTCTCCTTTCGGGAACCATACCAAAAAATCTATGAGGCCTTTTGCTTCAGGCCTGGCTTGGCCCAAACCCCTGAGGGGCAGGTTCTCCACCAAACTTTTAATGCGATGTTCCGCGATACCATCCGGGGCTGGATTCAATCACGCACTATCCCCTCCCGCGACCAGGTTGCTATCCGATGTGAGCACCTGCTGGAAGAAGCACGCAAAAGCCTCTCGATAGGCGCTGACCTGAGGGTGGAGCGGGAGCACGTGGATGCCGAAAGGATTGATGCGGCGATACGCATGGCCGAGATATCACACCATGGCCATTGGCAGGAGGGCCCAGAGGGGGAAGGCGGGGTACAGTATCTGGTTTGGAAGGCCCTAATCCAAAAAGGAGACCTAAGCTATCCGGATATCGACTTCTTACGAACTCACTTTGCAGGGGGCTTGGATTACGAATCCATGACCTACCACTTCCCGGCCGGCCGGATTGCCCTTGGCCCCAGGACTCGGGCTCGAAGCAGCATGCCAAGCGCCCTGTACCGATACGACCAGCTCGTTCTTCGGCGCGTGCGAGCGGTGGTGAGCCGGCACCTGGTAGAAGATGGTCATGCTGAAGCTCCCATTTACACACAAAGCCGTCTTGCTCGTTGGTGGCATGACCAAGCGCTTTCGCGGCTTTGCCAGTAACGGCGGCGCCTACCTACCCCATCAGCTCCCTCACCATATCAGCGCAGGATCGCCACTCTTCTTGTCGCCCCCTTGCATCCTCCGCGCTGCGATGCCCCGGGTGATACCGCCGGAGGTCGAGAGGACTCACAAGGTGCTTGACGGCGTTCTTGCTGGGCCGCTCCCCGGCTCCAAACGCACTATCGTAAACCAGGGCTACACTATCTCGTCCGACGATATCGCGAAGCGCTTCCAAGAGGCTATCGGGGAGGTTAACTCTCGCCTCTCCGATCGGCATGACCTTCCCCGTGTCCGAAAAAACCACCTGCACCCCTGCGTTGCCAGCCTCAGCCGAATCAATAATTTTTTGGATGGGAACAGCTTGGCTGGTTTCCCAGTCCTCCAGGGTAGTGCTTAAGGTGATATGAGACAGTTTCTGCTCTCTATACAACTCCATCGGAGTGACTTCCAGGGCTATGAGGGCTTGTTCGTCCGTCTTTCGATCGCGCATCAATTTTCCGCGGATAACAAGGACCTCATCCTGCCGAAGGTAGTGCATACATTGATGGTAGGTTCGGTTGAATACTTTGACCTCAATCTGGGACGTGCCGTCGTCAACTACAAGAAAGGCGCTATGCCCCCGACGTCCGGTCCGAACCATAGCCTCAATGATCACACCTACGATGGTCACGACTCGCTCGCTGGCGGCTGCCTCACCTGCTTCAGTCACTCCCTCACATTCCGTCAACGGGGCAACCAAATCGGCGATAGGGCCGCTAACGAGCCCAGCGGTTTCGGGCTCGTATTTGTGGGCTGGGTGACCGGTCAGGTATAGGCCCAGTGTTTCACGCTCACCAACTAGCCTCTCGCGGTCGCTCCACGACTGCACCTGTTGGAGAGGCGGCAAGGGTGCGGCGTCTAGATGCCCGGCAAAAAGGTCCGCGGTGGGGTGGTTCTCTGCGTCTCTGGCCTGCTTGGCAATCTGACGAATATCGCCGATGTTCGCGGCAAGCATCGCGCGTTCGTCTCCGAACTCATCGAAAAGTCCGCTTTTAATGGCGGCCAGCATAACGGCTTTAGTAGGGTTGATTCGCTTCGCAAAGTCAACGACACCGAGGAATGGCCCGTTGGCTGACCGCTCCTCGACGATACGGCGTACCGCAGCATCCCCCAGGCCCTTGATCGCTTCCAGGCCATAGAGGATTTTGCCAGTTTCGTCGGCAACGAATTCGATCGAGGAGTGATTCAAGTTAGGCGGCCGCACGTCCAAGCCCATACGCCTGCACTCAGCAATAAACCGCACCACCTTATCGGTTTTATCCATGTCAGAACTGAGCACGGAAGCCATGAATTCTGCGGGATAGTGAGCTTTGAGCCAGGCTGTCTGGTAGGCAATGAGGCCGTATGCGGCCGAATGCGACTTGTTGAACCCGTATCCGGCGAACTTCTCCATTAGGTCGAAGATCGCGCTTGCCGTGTCCTCCCCAACCCCCTTCGTCACAGCACCCTCGCAGAAGAACCTACGCTGCCGGGACATTTCCTCCGGCTTCTTCTTACCCATGGCGCGACGCAATAGATCTGCCTGGCCCAGAGTATACCCCGCGAGCACCTGCGCAGCCTCCATAACCTGCTCCTGATAGACGAACACGCCATAGGTGGCACTCAAGATCGGTTCGAGCCAGGGATGCAGATAAGACACTTCCGCCCGCCCATGCTTTCGATTCACAAAATCGTCAACCATGCCCGCCTGCAGGGGCCCCGGCCGATAAAGTGCAACGAGGGCGATTATCTCCTCAAAGCTATCAGGTCTAAGCTGATGGAGCAGATTCCTCATCCCCTGAGACTCTAGCTGAAAGACAGCGTTCGTCTCTGCTTTATTCAAAAGCCTGTATGTCTTTTCATCCGAGAGGCTAATCGATAGGATATCGAGCGGCGGATCCGCTTGAAATATTCTTCTACTATTAATGGTCGAGACAGTTCTCTGAATAATTGTTAGCGTACGGAGACCCAGAAAATCGAATTTCACCAACCCAGCTTCTTCAACATCATCCTTGTCGTACTGACTGACTACTGCTGATCCGTCTTTATCGGCGTAAGTCGGCGTGAAGTTAGCGATCTTCGTTGGCGCAATCAGCACGCCGCCCGCATGCTTGCCAACCTGCCTCGTAAGACCCTCAAGGGCGAGGCTATGGTCAATAACGGCGCGTGCTTCCAGGTCGTTTTCGTAAAGGCTCTCGAACTCGAGGTTGGATTCCATGGCCTCCCGCAACTTAATACCAGGCTTTCCTGGAATCAGTTTTGAGATTCGGTCGCCAACCGCGTACGGATGTCCCAGTACGCGAGCAACGTCACGCACTACCATTTTCGCCGCTAGCGTCCCGAACGTAACAATCTGGCTGACCGCCTCTCTACCATATCGCCTTGCAACATAGGCTATCACCTCGTCTCGCCGGTCCATACAGAAGTCGACATCGAAGTCTGGCATGGAGACGCGCTCAGGATTAAGAAACCGCTCGAAAAGCAGGCCATACTCAAGCGGGTCTAGGTCTGTAATCTGTAGGGCGTATGCCACCAACGACCCCGCTCCAGACCCTCGCCCAGGGCCCACGGGGATACCCTTGGACTTGCTCCAGCGAATGAAGTCCGAGACGATAAGGAAGTAGCCTGGAAAGCCCATTGAATTGATGACCTGGAGCTCGTATGAGAGGCGGTCTTCATACCTCCGGTTATTGTGAGCAAGGTGTGCCGTCCCCCTTCCATACAGCCCGTCCAAGCGCTCAGCGAGACCGCGCCTCGCTTCGCGCTCCAAGAACTCCGCTTCGGCTACGCCCTCAGGCACCGGGAATCGGGGCAGGTGGTTCTCACCGAGATTCAACTCGACCGTGCAGGCAGAGGCTATCGCCAAGGTGTTCTCAATCGCACTCGGTATATCCTTGAATAGCTGGCACATCTCCTTTGAGGACTTTAGATACTGCTCAGGGTTCGACTGAAGCCCTGCTGATCGAAGCTGATCCAAGGTCATGCCTTTGGCGATCGCGACTCGCACATCGTGCGTTTCACGGCCAGAGTCTTCGATGAATCGAACGGGGTTAGTGGCCACAACTGGAATATTCAGTTCGGCGGCTAGCGCAGTGGCGTTGGCGATGTACCTGTCCTCATCGACCTCGCCAAGCCGTTGGAGCTCGATAAAGAAATGTCCGCGAAAGACCTCCTGATACCAACTAGCAAGTTCCCTGGCAGCAACCAGGTCGACTTGGCCCCTGGTGAGATCCCTTCCCAGATGCCCCCTTAGGCCGCCCGATAGCGCCATCAAACCCTCCGCGTGATCGCGCAACGCCACTTCAGAGATAACCGGCACGTCACCCGTTCGACCGCCGGTGTACCCGTCTGTCAGGAGCTGACAGAGGTTCCTGTACCCGACCTCGTTCTGGCAAATCAGCGTCATATGGCCTGGTCGACGCTCTCCGCCGGCCACCATCAACTCCGCGGCGATGATCGGCTTAAGCCCCTCCATCAGCGCTTTCTTGTAAAACCGGACAGCCCCGAACAGGTTACTACGATCAGCAATACACACGGCCACCTGCCCAAGGCCTCTGGCCGCTTTCACGAGGTCAGGAATACGAACCGTAGAATCGGAGAGGGAGTACTCGCTGTGTACACTCAGGTGAACAAACTGGGGCATAACCACTCCTTCTCGCCTTGTCGCATCACTTTCTCTAGCGGGGAACGGAGCCCGTCGCTAACCGCAAACTTTCTGGGACCCGCGCATCGACATATTTTGTGGCATAATAGCCTTAATGCACTTTCCAGGGACTACCCATGATCTCGGACACCGACAACGGTCGCCTTATCTGCTTAGACACTGAGACTACAGGCCTGGATTCAGACGCCGGCGACCGGATAACAGAGATTGGTTTGGTCGAAATTGTAAACCGACGGACCACCGGCCGGACCCTACAACTCTTTGTTGACCCCGAACGTGAGGTTCCCGAAGAAGCGGTCGAAGTTCACGGCATGTCTCGGGATGACCTCATCGAACTAAGCGGCGGGCGCACCTTCTCGCAAAGAGCCCCCGAGCTTATGGATTTTCTTTCCGGCTCTCCCCTGGTAATCCACAACGCGCCATTCGACCTTGGGTTCCTGGATACGGAACTCACTGCATGCGGACTAGCTCCACTGACTGGGCGAAATAAGATATATGATACCCTAATCGCCGCAAGGTCGAAGCACCCAGGGCAACGAAACAACCTGGATGCGCTCGCACGCCGGTATAACGTTCGCCACGAGGACCGCACAATCCACGGAGCACTACTTGACGCTACCATTCTGTCCGGCGTTTATATCGAAATGACGCGCACTCAGAATGCTCTTTTCCATAACCCTCATGCGCACGCTGACAAGCAAATGGCCGCTATGCCGGTCGCACGGCGTCCACCGCTGCGCTACACGGCGATTGCTCCAAATGTCTCTCGATCCCTACCAATCTTTGAGGTGTCCGCTAATGACCGCGCGAGACACCAGAGTCTCTACGACCGCGTCCTGCGGCCGGCGCTAGGGGAGGACGCCCCTAGCTGGCCAATTCAGCACGCTCATTAAATAAAAGGCAGGGCATCGCAGGAGGAGGCCTAGGATAAACGAGTATTGCCAGCTGAGGGCTGGCACCTACCGCCCAGGTCCAGGTGTTTGTTCCGGGCCCATCTGGGCCGCACCATCCCCACCAACAACACTCGGCAGTGAATCCTGAGCCACAGCTGCAGAGGCGTTTATCTTTTTTATAAAGTCCGATGCACCTGAAAACCCAGCGAAGCTGTGCCCGGTCTCAGTAAGGATGAATGGGGTCGACCGAATTTGTGTAAAGTGCCCCAAGGCATAGAACTGCTCAATCTGGCTGACCTTCCGCGCACCCTCCTCTTTGGTACACCCTACCGCCGGAATGTCCTTGCCCTGGAACCGGTCGGTAAGCGCCGATGCCGGATCATCCTGGCAAAGGATGTTTCGCATTTGTGCAACGACAGCCTGCGCCTGGGAATCCCCTTCGCCGAGGGCCAGAGCGCGCGGGAAAAAGGCATACCTGACGTTAATGCCGGCGGCGTTGATCTCATCCATTGCCTCATGGAGGCGCCTGCAGTATGGGCAGGTCCAATCGGTGAATACGACAACATTCCTTGCATCTGAAGCAGAAGATAGGAAATTGACCGTGACGGCAGGCTGGTCGACCAGCCGATTGACAATGGTCCTGACCTTCTTGCTAGCTTGCACGGTACGTGGCTCGGCTCGTGTTTCAAATACGCCATCAGTTTCTTCACGACTCTCGCGCTGCAACTCTGCGGCGTGATCTCCCGGGGCGCCCAGGGAAAGGGAGGGGACTTCGTTCTTCGTCGAGTTAGCCATCACTGGGGTCAACTCACGAAGCAGCTTAGCCCTTAGCTGCTGACGCAATACCTCGCTCTCATCTGCAACGGCCTCCTCAGCCGCGGCTTGAACCTCTGTTTCTGAGTGACCTTCCACGGCGGCGCTCGAGCGCTCCGCCCTAGTAGCGGCCTTAGCGGCAAAGCTATCGAGGGCCAACCCGTCAAGCCTGGCGGTTCGCTCCGCCACCTCATAGCCCTGAGCCGCCGGCCGGGAATCCCTTCCCATCATGAACGCCACTGCGGCTACCGAGCAGATGATTGTAACAATCATCAACGCAAAGAAGATGTTATAGAGCCGGTCGTTTGGTCGATCTGATTCCGATGAGCCCACAGGCCACTCCTTTCCAATTGGTTTTCATTAGGCGATTACTTTGACTACACCCCAAGTAGCTCCGCGACCTGGGTGAGCCCTTTTACACGCTCGGCTCTGGCATAGCCCCTATTCCAGGGCTGATCCCTAACGAAAAAGCGATCAATACAGCCAAAGGCATACGCGTCATCGAGGTTTCTGGGGCTATCCTCAATAATGCCTGCGAAACGAGGAGCCAGACCCCTGTAAGCGGAGCTCTTAGGTCGCCCCGGCTGGGTAAGTACAATCTCGGCCACCTCTACCCCCTGCCCCTCGAAAAGATTCTTCGTGACAGCCCCTCCCAGCGGGTGGTAAGCCCGCGCCGTAACGACCACCAGGGGGTGCCTGCTGGCGATACGAATCAGCCCCTCTACCGCACCGTCGTAGACTGGGCACGCCTCAAGAACACCGCGTTCTACGACGAACTCCAAGAAGGGCTCGATGCCGCCAAACGCCGCGGGTAACGCTGACTCGACCGCTGGGGCCGAAAAGGCAACCTCTTTTCTGGCGGCGTAGGCCAGCGCGGACACGAAATCAACCACCACCCCGTCCACGTCGACAATGATAGGATCCGGCAAAAGACACCCTCGACATAAAAACAGGCTCGCGGCATTAGTATGTCGTTTTTTATTTGGTTCGTCAATAACCCTGAGCCTGCTCGCATGATATACTATCGCGTATTTTATTGCCTTTGGGAGGGCCTGCTTTGTCTGACGCTGAGATTGAGTTTATTGACCTTGCGGGAATCACGGACGATGACGTTGCTGGCGGAGCGGTTAGCGCCGAATGGTCTGACATCATTGAGATGATGAGCCACCATGAGGTCGTCCGATCAAAGAAGTCCGCCTCCTGCTTCTCTCCAGTTCGACTAAAGCCCGAGTCTGAATGGGTTCTCAGTCGGTCCCGAGGGGATGGGCACCGCCCGACCTTCCGCAACGATCAAAACGTCGACGCGATCACCCTAGCGGTACTGGACCTCGATCTCCCGCAGGCGCTTGAGAAAGCTGAGGAAGTATTCTCGGAATACGACTATGTGGTCTACAGCACATTTAGCTACTGTGCCGCCACGCCCTACAAATATCGCCTCGTGGTTCGGCTCCAAGAGCCTGTTAGCGCCGATGATTGGCCACATTGGCACAAGGTTATGGTCGCCGGGATCGACGCGGATAAGACCTGCGGTAATTTGTCCCGGATATACTTTTACCCAAGTGTGACCGCGAATCCCGATATACCCCCCAAGATAAAGGTTCATTCAGGCCGGCCCTTCGAACCTGGGGATCTCAGCGCTCTCGAGCAGAAATTCAAGCACCTCCTTGAGTCCCGCTCTGACTCTGGGTACGAGGCGCCAACGGATAGCCCCTGGTGGTCCGATGCCGCCTCTGGTCGTCACTTTTCTGCTGGACAGGCGGACGCAAACCACAAGCCAAAGCCCATAGACAACTCCTACCAGGGCTTCCTTGCACGTCACCGAAGCATTGTCGATGAAAACCTCCTCGGCCCAGGTGAATCGAGGCACCATTTTGCGCTGCGATGCATCGGCCGGGAGTTCGTGATGAACAAGAAAGATACCAATTTGGCGCTACTTCTTCAGTTTATCTACCGCGCTTCGGAGCAATTTTCATCCAAGCCCCTTTACGCCGGAGACACGCCTCAAGAACTACCGGAGATGATTGAATCCGCGCTGGTGAAGTTCGAAATTGCCGACATAGATGATGCGCTGCAGAGAGACATGCGCAGGGTTCTCGCAAACACCAAACAACGGGCCCTTCGCGGCGATTGGTCGTTCCCGAGCGCCACCCTTGTAAAGCGCCCTGACCTACTCACCGCCCGCCGCTCCGAGGCCTATCAGGCTTTCAGGGCCTCCCACTCTGGTGCTCTGAGAAGGTTCTCGGCAGACGGCGACGTCGTAGCCCTTATGAGGGCTGTCATCCAGGAGAACGTCGCGACCCAGCAAGATATCAAGTCGTTCTCGCTTGCCAGCAAAATGGTTTTCCTTACTGCCTCGCTGCGCCTCGCAAATTCGGATTCCGAGGACTTCGCCCTTCAGATTCAAAAGGAAGAAGACCGCTTAGCCGACCAGCTAAAGGATATGCTCTCGCCGGAACTTCCCGAGGCCGCCCTGAAGCGGTTCGCATTCGCCGCTAAGCTATCGGGGAGATGCGCTCAGGGAAAGGTGGCTTGGGATCTCGGCGATTCAGAACATAGTTTCGCTACCGCCCCAACGCAGGACCTAAAACATGAATAACCCGCTCACTCAGACGCCACCGCGGCAGGCGCGGAACGCAATCTCGCTCCCCGACGCCAGGGGTATTCTTACTGGCGACGTCGCAACCACTGACATGGGCAGTTTAATCAGCCTTTGGCGGGAGCAGGGAATCGACCTAACACGTCCCGTGGTTGAACTAGCCGGGAAGCGCGTTCTAGAAGCGCTCATCATCAACGGCGCGCCCGCATCAACCGTTCGGGCTGCAATTGATGCTGGCGCGCCAGCAGCGTTCAGGAATGGCTATCGAGAGTCGATGCTTTTGCTCGCCATCAGCAGACGTAGCTTCGACATAGCAAACGTGATCCTTGACTCCGGACAGTATGACCCGGCCAGTCTAGCCTGGCTGAACCGTGATGGCAGTGAGGACGCCTACCTAGCTTGTGCCAGGCTGGCGGTCGGATCCGATAAAGCCACTGAACTACTCGACCGGCTATACCAGCTGGGCGCATCTCCCCTCATACAGAACGCATCAGGCATGTCCGCCCCAATGTGGGTCTTGGCTAAATCGAAGGGTGACCGACACCAATTGTTATCTACCGTCGCGCAAATTCTGGACCATGCCGGAGATCTGTACCGAAACCAGCCGAGAAGCGGCGTAGAAATGGCCTTGGAACTTAAGGATAACGAGGGCCAGAATCTGGCTTACTATCTAGTCAGTTTCGCGGCACGCGACAAGGCACCAAGTGGCCGCCGGGACTTCTACGGTGAAGCTCTTAGGGCCCTGATTCCGAGGGGTCTTGACATTGACGCACCCGATAAACGGGGTTACACGGCCCTTCTCTGGTCCTCCATCTACCGGCTACCAGAGCTTACCGACGTCTTGATACAGCTCGGTGCGAACGTCTCGGCCGAGAACACCGAAGGCGACACCCCAACAGGCATGGCCGCTCATAACGGGGATATCCCGACGCTTCAGGCCCTTCTCAATGCTGGGGCGGACCCGGATCAATCTGACCCGGAGCGCGAACACAAGGCGCCAATTCTTCGCGCGGCGAACGCAGGTAACTGGGAGGCTGTGGACTTGCTTGCAGCGTATGGCGCTGATGTTGATGTGTCAGACCCGTCCAATGATGACCACACCCTGCTCATTAAAGCCATTAAAGCTCTGCGGCCTGAAATGGTTAGAAAGCTTATTGAGTACGGTGCAGACATCGATCGCCTTAACTCTCACAGAATTTCTCCCCTCATGTACGGCGTTTTCCACTACCCAGATGACCCGGAGAAGGGACGGGAAATAATCGACTCTCTTGTATCCGCTGGGGCGACACTGAACTCAAGAATGCAGGACGGTCGGAGCTTGGTCGATATCCTGGAGGAGCAGGGTAGGATCGAGGATCTGGGCCAGCTTATCTACATGCGGAACGTAGCCTATATCGCTGACAATTTCTATTCCGGTGATTTTGAACAGGCCCGTCACGCGCTACTGGAGGAAGGATCAAGCTCTGACTATCACCAGCTGTTCCACTGCGCCGTCGAGAACAGAGAAAGCTTCATTGCCTACGTGGGGGAGAAATCGAAAGCTCGGCTCATGCGCGAACAGGCGCGTGAGCTCGAGCTCGCCAAACTGGGATCTCACAAGCTGCTTGGGATGGTCAGTACCCTTGCGGCCGGGGCAGCGTCTAGCGGCCACCTACTTACCGAGGCTCTTGCGCAATCGGAAGGAAGCCTAGCCGGCGCGGGAGTCGTGCTGGCCGCCTCGGCGGCAAAGTTGGTGCTAGACTATTCACCTGAGGATCGGGTAGCCATGCAACTGGCACTTCGGGACACTATAGAAGATATCCGAATGAGGATCATCGACCCGTCGCTTGCAACTCTCCGCAAGTCTGCGGCCGCTTTCGCCTCTGCGTCCCTAAATCGCGTCCATCAGGTCTTCACAAAATGGTCCTGCGTTGTCCGGGGCCTCTCTGCACTGTCCTCGATCCTTGAGAATCCACGTGACGTATTTGCCTCCTGCAAAAGGTTCTTGGGGGCTTCGAAAGCGCACGAACCGAGGGATGGCGCCCGCTGTAGCGTTGACCGACGCGAATCTGAAGGCCTGGGCCACCTGGAGGACGCCATGCTGGCGTTCGATCCCGGCAATATGGATCGCGACGTTTCTTTACTGGACTATCTGCGGCGCGACATGGCAGCGCGCGCGGGAAGCCCCGATCTTCCCGATGAGGCTGAGGTTAAGGCGCTGATGAACGACCTGGTTGAGGGGCGAGCCGGCGCGGACCGGTCCGCGCCGGCTGTAAGCACGCCGAGTAGCGACGAATCAGAAGGCCCATCTCCATAGGGAGATGGCTAGGAGACGATTAAATTTAGCGGTTGAACCTTTCCATGAGGCTAGAGAGATGACGCAGGTCATCCGGGTCGGCAGGAATAATGCCCCCCTGTCTACCAACCGACAGGGCCGCGTCGAGACCTTCGATGCGCCCACTGTACAAAGCCCGTCTGATCTCCTTTATGTTCTCATCCTTGAGGTACGTGGCCGCAATCTCCTGGAGCGCCGCCTCCGCCGGCGTGAAGCCCGCGCTGGCCGCCCTGGCAAAAAGGAACGTCGCAGCCGCCCGGAGCTTAGGGTAGCCTCGAAGCCCTTTGCGATAATAGGTGCCTAGTTCGTGTTGCGCGTGCGGCAGCCCACTTATTGCCGCCTCCCAAAGCCACCGTTCCGAAGAGGGATCATGGCTTGTTGACTTGGATGCCGCCTCAAGGCATGAAGATCTTGCCAAGCTCGAGGCAAGGTCAGTCTTGGATAGGTACACCTGCCACGCAGCCAATGCAGCGTATGGACCAGCTTGCTCTGTCGCGAGAGTCCGAAAGCCCTCGTTGGGAGCGAGGCTCCAGCCCGGCAGGCTCTCCCCACAGAGCGCGGCAGCTGACGCCAGATACATTGCCGAAGGCTCACCACGCTCTGCCTCCGACAGAAGGGCTTGGGCTCCCCCGTGCAGGGCTATTGCCTCTCTAACCTGCCGTAGGACAACTTTACGCGACGCGCCCTGAACGAGACTGTCCTCGCGAGCCCTCTCAGCCAGGGCCTGCGGGGAGATATATGTCCGTGCCCTCCCCTCCTCGTCAATCACCGTCAATCCCTGTGACAGCAGAGGTACGCCCATGACCCCGACCAACACTAGAAAACAGCGGATCATCATAGCTCCATTCCTTCAATCGAAAACTGCTCAGCCGGCGAGGCATTGACCATGGCCGACGACAAAAGATACTCCACGCACCAGCGTCTAGCATGATCGCGTACGGACTCCCCTTGCTCATCACGAGCATCAGGTGAGGCGCCCAACCTTATCAAGCGAGTTACGGCCTCTTTATCACTTGCACGGACCGCACTATGTAACAGGGTCTGTCCAAATGAATTAATTGCCGTATCGGGATCGAACCCGGCGCCGATAATTGCCTCAACAAGCGCTAGGTTCCCTTCCTGCCAGGCGTCGTGAGCTATGGAACGTTTACCTGGTTCGGGTCGCATCCCAAATAGGTTCGCGGTCCGGCCTGACAGGGCTGCAAGACAATCCCTGAATGGTGCGCAAGCCAGAATCTGGAGGACGTGGAGCTTCGAGTCAGTAGCCATGCTATAGGCCGCCTTGACCCCCTCCTCACCTTCACCGTCGATGAGATCAGTCAAGGTCGACAGGTCATCGCCTGAAACAGCCTGTACCAGGGCGTGTTCCATCTCAACCTGTCTCGCCTCGCCCGATATCTGATTAGCTAGCTCGCTACTGGACAGGTAAGGTGATCCGAGGGCCCTTGCAGTCTCGAGAACGCGGTAGATTCTGCGTGCCCCGCGATCGTTTATCTTGCTCTGCGCAGCCGATATGACCTTAAGGTCCAGTGGTTTTCGGTAGACTTCACCAAAATTATCCAGCAAGGCAGAATTGCCAAGGCAGGCCCTGATCAGCTCGACGGCCTCCTCCGAGTCATGAGGTCGCTGCTGCTTCGGCAGAAGAATATCGAACTGATGCGCGCGATCCCAGGCGCCCTCCTCACCCAATACGCGAACGAATCTAGGGAAGTGGCGATCAACAACAGCTTGGCGAGCCGCCTGGTTGAGGCCCTCCCGGACCTGAAGGTCCAGAATGAAGCGATCAGCTGCCCGCTCGAGGCTGCTCTTCTCGTCACAGTCAATATGCCCGACAGCACACTTCCACCCCTGGAGTCGGGCGAACTCAGCGATGTCAACAGCACCCTGCGGGTCAACGACTAAGACAGGCGCAATCCCTACGGACTGGAGCCGCTCCACCTCGCTTCGTCGAACTCCATACGACTTACCGGCAACCTTGGTTGTGGCAAAAAGCTCGTGGTTAAGCTGCATTTGCTGGAACTGCAGGTCGTCAACGAAAAAATAGTCTTCTCCATAGATTTCGCCGATTCGAGGAGCGCGCGTCGTAACACTGGCGATTTCGGCGAAACCCGGATCAGCCCTACAGAGCGCGTTGGCAACCGTACTCTTACCGCTGCCCGTTCGACCCGTCAGCACCAGAATCTTCGGTGAGTTCATGATCACCCCCTGCCTAGAAGGCCATTCCCGGATAGTCCTCGCTGGCCATAATTGAGGACTTTGTTGGGCTCATGGCAGCGCAAGAGTGCAGCCCGTCGGCCTCCGTCTCCAGGTTAACTTCTTGACGAAGATCCAAATCCTGCAAGTGCCGAACAACCAGCTGCAGGCTCCTCTTGCCCTTCCACTCATTCACATCAAGACTGAACGCAGCTTCGAACGGACCGTGGAATGGCGGATCGCCATTTTCAACGCAGTTGAAGGCGATCGCGCTGAACACCTCGGTGCTGCCCTCAACGCGGACATCAAGCTTTAGGTGCTTGTCCTGCAACACACGCATGTCCATGGCCTGCATTTTCGCACTGAAAAGAGGCGCCTCGAAATGCTGCCCCCATGGCGCGGCGTGCCGCAGCAGCTCGGCTGTTTCTAGGTTCATAAGATCAGGAGAGATATCCTTTATATCCACCTCCACTTTGCCACGCACCATTTCGGCTGTCAGATGCTTTGAAACCAGGCGGTTAAACTCTGCCTCAAAGACCGCCAAGTCGCGGATGCGTATGGTCATGCCAGCCGCCATTGCGTGCCCGCCAAACTTTGACAGTAACTCGGGGTGCTCTTTGTTAATCTGATCCAGCAGGTGCTTCATATGAACCCCCGGGACGGATCTAGCGGATCCTTTCATATCAAGGTCCAAGAGATCTCTCTCCAGGGACTCTATGACCTTCTGATTTTGGCCTGTTTGCCTTGCCTCGCCTAATGCTGAAAGCGTTTCACGAGCCGCGCCAGTGTAGCTAAAGCAGATCACGGGCCGATTCAATCGGTCCTTGATGCGACTCGCAACGATACCGACAACGCCCTCATGCCAATGCGGATCGTGGAGAACGATGCCCAAGCGATCTGTCTCAAAGGCCTCATAGCTAGCCACAGCCTCATCGACCATCTCCCCTTCCATTTCGCGGCGCTGCCGATTGAAGTTGTCGAGTGTCTCCGCGAGCTCCTGGGCGACAGCTTCATTGGTGGTCAATAAGCACTGAATCCCGAGACTCATGTCGTCCAGGCGGCCTGCAGCGTTCAAACGGGGGCCCGCGACGAACCCCATATCTGCGGTCACTATATCGCCAATCCTTCGCTTGCCTATCTCTAGGAGATTTCTTAGGCCTGGGCGCACTGCACCTCGATTGATCGCGCTGATGCCTGCCGACACCAAGACGCGATTATTGCGGTCGAGTGGCACCACATCAGCTATGGTGCCCAACGCCACGACATCCAAGAGTGACGAGAGCTTTGGCTCGACAACTCCAAGCTGCTCGAACAGGCCCATCTCCCGCATTCTGGCCCTAAGCGCCATGACCGTATAGAACATCACGCCGCAGCCAGCAATTGCCTTGCTTTCAAACCCGCATCCGGGCTGATTGGGGTTAACGATCGCTGCGGCCTTTGGAAGCCCAGCTGTGCTCGCCAGGTGGTGGTCGGTTATCACTAGGTCACAGCGCGGGGCAAGCTCAGCGACGGCTTCCGCGCCGTCGAACGACGCGATTCCGTTGTCGACAGTGATGATCAGCTCAGGCTTGTGTGCCGCAGCCACCTCCACGACCGCCGGACTCAGGCCGTAGCCGTGCTTCATTCGGTCGGGGACAAGATAGTCGACGTTCGCGGCTCCCAGATCACGCAGACCTTGGACTGCGATTGTTGTTGCCGTTGCGCCGTCACAGTCGTAATCGCCCACTATTAGAATTCTCGAGCCTTTTTGTATATGGCTGATTATGACGCCCACCGCAGCTTCCATACCCTTCATGGTCCACGGTGAAAGCAAGCCTGGAAGGCCATTATCAAGCTCCGAGGGCTCTTCTATGCCCCGATTCCGGTAGATTCGATCAAGGACCGGGTTTTCGTGGAGCAGTGCCACCGGCCTCTTGCCTTGGCGCTCCTCAATGGCCTTTTTCGACATTCCGATCCTACCTCCTGGGCCATGCCAGACGTAACGATGTCCACAATCTATATACCTATTATACGGCATTTTTATTATTGTGGCATTCTCAACACGAGATAATATCTTTTATGGTATACTAATGCCCCCGCAGCGGAGCAATTTTATGACCGTCATTCCCCGCAACCCCGACGTCGTGAGCCTTCTGATCAAGGGCCCTCTTTTCCCACGCCTGGCAAAGTGGGAGAAAGAAAAGCTGATCGAAGTTCTGGGGGCGGAGGCTTTCGAAATAGCAGTTACTCAGCCGGCGTCGCTCTCGCAACGTCTTCCTCTCAAGGCCCACAAGACCACCTTTTTTGCCGAGACAGCGAGGACTCTCCTCCCCATATGGATGGACTACGTCTTCCTGACTCGCAAGGGCCTTTCTGAACCTGTCGCGGCGAAAATTTGCAGGTCCATGGGTCAGGGATGCCGCCGGCGCCTTGAAGATAATCCCTATAATGCGCTTTCCGTCCCTGGAGTCGGATTCCCTGACGTCGACCCTTTCGCACTGAAAATGGGAATCAAACCCCAGGACCCCAGGCGCGTTCGTCATGGGGCCGACTGGGTTCTTCATGCAGCCTCGCAAGATGGCGGACATACCAGCTTGCCGGCCCCCGGGTTGATTGAACGGCTTTCAGAAGCGCTCGCCATCGATCATGCGCAAGCAAAAGACACCTTGGAGCGCAAGATCGCGACAAGAACATGGGCCGCCAACGGTGACATCAAAACCGGATCAATCTCACTCGTGAGCTGGTCCCGGATAGAAGCTGATATCGCTAGCAATCTCAGGCGGCGCCTCGAGGAAGGCGCCACGCACGTGGAGCCCCGCAATATCCCCGCACGCCTCGATTCAACGCAGCGCGCCGCTGTCAATGACGCTACTAAACACGCAATCTTCGTCCTGACAGGGGGGCCTGGCACAGGCAAAACAACGGTCATCAACACCATAAGCGCACAGCTTCGCACTCCCGATGCCGGCCCATTGCTAATGGCCGCGCCTACCGCGAAGGCGGCCCAGCGGATTACGGAGGCCACAGGACTTCCCGCTCAGACGCTCCATACGCTCCTCGAGTACTCTCCATCGGATGGCTTCCGCAGAAACAGCGACAGGCCACTTGAGGCCTCCACCGTCATCGTTGACGAAGCATCAATGGTCGATGCGCGTATGTTTCTCGCGATACTGCAGGCGCTGCCGGCTCGCTGTCGCCTCATCCTGGTGGGTGATCCTCAGCAACTAGCCTCGGTCCAGGCCGGAGCCATCCTGCGGGACCTGATCGATAGCGGCACCATTCCAACCAGAACCCTGACTGTACCCCATAGGGTCGATACCGGAAGCGATATTCTTCCGGCGGTTCATGCGATGCGGGAAAAAAAGGCTCCGCCCCTTAACGCCGAAGGAAGTGATTTCCTCTGGATAGACGAGCGTGACGACTTTGCCATCAGGCGCCAGATTCGCCGGCTTGTGCAGGATGTTATACCCAACGAATTTGGAATCGCCTTAGAAGACATTCAGGTGGTAACCCCGCAGAACAAGACGCAATGCGGCACGTTGGCGCTGAACGAGGTGCTCCAACCGATAATGAACCCAGGGAGCCTGGAGCATAAGCCGATGCGAAGAAGGGGAATCGACTACCATCAAGGAGATCGTATTACGATAACTCAGAACGACTATCAGCACCGCATCTTCAACGGTGAAAGCGGCATCATCCGAAACCTAGATAAGACCTCTGAAACCCTGAGTATCTCCTTCCCCGACCGCACCGTGACGCTTCCCCTGTCTGTGATGAATCACATGAGCCTGGGATACGCTACCACGGTGCATAAGGCCCAGGGCTCAGAATACCGCGCAGTGATTATGCCTGTCAGCCAGCGACACGCGCGCTCACTAACCCCTTCCCTGCTCTATACCGGGGCCACACGAGGAAAGGAGCTGGTCATTCTAGTTGGACAAAAAGGCGCCTTCATGCGCGGCCTAGCGAATACAGTAGCGGAGCAGCGGCACACAACATTGCGAGATCTCCTCGGGAAATCGCTACCACAGATAGCCCCTCAAGATCCGGCCTCGCCAGACGCGGATGGCCAGACCACAATGAAGAGCCCCGAGTTATCGGGGCCCTAGGCGCCATCTGAAGATAGTTTCTGCTCGCCACCTACGTTGACACAATCACCCAAACGGCGGCCGCAAAGAAGATGCTCGCGCATATACCAGCAAACCCCATGGCTTTCCTAGCATGCCTGCGCCAAGCGACCAGGCCCTCCTCGGCACGCGCCAATTTGCCTTGCGTTTCTTCCAGCTCTTGAAAGGCCAGCTGGTACTGGCTTTTGAGCGACCGATATCGCTGGCTAAGGCTCTCGTACTGCTCCCTATGATTTGATGCCGCACTCTTGTGCCCTTCAATGCGCTTCTTCAGCCTCTGCACAACTCTTTCCACAGAAGCCAGTCGCGACGCCTGGCCCCGCTGATCTGCTTCGTCCCTGCACGCCTCCAGATCGACGATCTGGGCCTGAAGCCGGAGAGTGGACTCGTTTGCTTCTGCAAGTGCCCGCTGATTGATCGCAATTTCCCGACTGGCTGCGGCCACCTCCGCCTGCAGGGCCTCCGTACGTTCACTCGCAACCCTCAGCTCATCAATCAAGACCTTCGACCGGTCCTGCTCGGCCTCAACTGCGCCGAGGGCTTCTTCGTAGTGCTCTCGGCGGACGTAGTTGCCATCGTTATATTTAGCCAGGGTCTCATCGATTAAAGACTGCATACTGCGTCGTACATCGTCGACCCTCCGGGAGGCCTCAAGCTCCCAATATTCCTGGGTCTTCTTGAGTTCTTGCGCTCCTTCTTCGCGTATGCCGGCAATTTGCTCCTTGTACTTCTCCTCAGCCGCGGCCACCTCTGCCTTCAGCCTGGAAACCTCACCCTCACTGATCCGAAGGAGCTCGCGGCTTTCGTGCGTTTGAGCCATGAGCGTATGAACCTTCTCCTGAAGCTCCGCCCTTCGGATCGCCGTGGCCTTTTCCTGCTGCCGGAACTGCTCGCGAAGGATTCCGTCCCGACTTTCATGATACTCATTGGCGTCAACGGGCTCCCGACCAAGGGCATCGACGATACCCTCGTACTCCTCAATTGCCGCGCGCGCTTCATCCTGCGGCACAGCGAAGCGCTCACGTATTACTTCAGCACGAAGCTCAAGGTCCCACTGACTCCACTCCCAGCCCAGGCCGCCCTCTTCTTGAGACGACGTGATGAAGCCAGAAAGCGTTTCATGGCCCATCTGTGCCGGCCAGCTATCCCTGGGAAGCGGCTCACCCTCCTGGTGCCGGGAAAAGGGTAAGCGAGCCGCCCGGAGAGCCGCTCTAACGGCATCCCCAAAACTCATGAGATCAACCGTTTTTAGTAATTGCTCATGTTGCCGCTCGCCGTTCCGCCGCTGAAGATGGACAACTTGGTTCATGCTTGATCTTGCTCCCAACTCATTTTGGTTTCGCGCCCACAGGCCTAATCGTGATATTATTATACCGTTTTTTATTCCCTACGCCAGGAGAATCCGGTGCCCAAGAACCAGCTCAGGGAGCCACAGACGGTATTGCAGTCGGTTTGGGGATATCCCTCATTTCGGCCAGGCCAGGAAGACATCGTCCATCGCGTCGTTGAGGGCGACGATGGCCTTGTCGTGCTACATACCGGTGGCGGGAAGTCACTCTGCTTCCAGGTTCCGGCGCTATGTCGCCCAGGCTGTGCGATAGTCATAAGCCCGCTCATTTCGCTGATGAAGGACCAGGTCGACGCGCTTACCGCCAAAGGTGTAGCCGCCACATTTATTAACAGCTCCCTAGATGCGACGGAATCTCACGATAGGGAGGCACGGCTCAGATCTGGACAGTACAAGATCGTCTATGTCTCGCCGGAACGGCTGGATAGCGAAGGGTTCCGAGACATCCTGGCGCAGACGGACCTGAGCTTCGTCGCCGTTGACGAAGCCCATTGCGTCAGCACCTGGGGGCACGACTTCCGGCTCTCTTATCGCCGCATCCCCAACCACCTGAAAGACATCGAACGCCTCCGGGGCAGGAGACTCCAGCGCGTCGCATATACTGCCACGGCGACTCTCGATATCCGAGCGGATATTCCCGCCCAACTGGGCATGCACGCACCCTTTGAGTTCGTCGGCTCCTTCGACCGGCCTAATATCGAGCTCAACGTCGTCCCGAGCTCCAGCAAAAACGACGATGTCCTACGAATCCTGGAAACCCATAAGGACGAAGCATCCATTGTGTACTGCGCCACAGTTAAGGCAGTGGAGGAGCTCACCCATCGCCTGCGCGCGAAGGGCATCAAAGCCGCTCCGTACCATGGCAGACTTGATACCGAGTCAAAGAATGCTGCTCAGGATGCCTTTCTGTCCGGCAATGCTGAGGTCATAATTGCTACCAATGCCTTCGGCATGGGTGTTGACAAGGCAGACGTACGGAACGTGATTCACTATCACCTTCCCGGGAGCCTAGAGGCCTATTATCAGGAGGCGGGCCGCTCGGGGCGGGACGGGAAGCCGGCTCGGAGCTATTTGCTCTATTCTAAGAGAGACCGGAACCTACAGGAGTTTCTTATAGACATGAGCTACCCTGATGCGGCCTGGGTGAAAGAGGTCCTGTACTCACTTTCGGCGGTTGGGGGCAATGACCCGTTTATCCTATCATCAAGTGAGATCGCCGCCATCGCGCCCAGTGACATTGCGCCGAAGTACATCGACTCTATACTCCGAATACTCGAAGACCAGAACTGCATTGCTATTGAGAGAGACTCCTCTCACAAGAGGGTGGTTGGCCTGCAGGTACTCAATTCCGACTATCTGGCGCTTGACCTCGCGTACCTAGGCGATCGGAGAAAAGCAGTGCATAGAGGTCTAAACGCTATGGAGATGTTCGCTCGGACAGAGCTTTGCCGGCGACAATACCTTCTACGGCACTTTGGAGAGCAGCCAGCCGGAGCGGATGGCTGCGGCAATTGCGACAGCTGCGCCAGAATGGGCCTCGTCGACGATCACAGCGCCCGAAACTTGAGCAGCTCTACCTTGCGCAATGTCCTCTACGCAGTTGACGAATTGGGCCAGCGCAGGGGTTACCCATGGGTTCGCGACGCACTAGCTGGCACCCAATCTGGTCCCCTTAAACGTAAAGGCGTGTGCGAAAGGCCATACTTCGGCGCCCTGCATTCGGCTACACATTCTGACATCCAGCGCTTGATCGACTATCTTGTTGAGGAGAAGCTCTTATTCAAGCCGAACCGACTGTCGGCGCGTGAGGGGGTGGCTCTGACAGCTTCGGCACAGGCCGCCCTAAGTGAAGGGCGAGATATTGCTGTTGCGCTGCCGCCCTCGCTCAGCTTTCTTGGAACCCCGGATTCAATGGGCGGCGCCACTCGTCGCCAGCAGAGCCCCCAGCAAATGAACAAGGAGCTTTACGAATACCTCAGGCGCTTCAGGGCCAAGCTCGCAACCGAGCTTGAAAAGCCACCGTTTATGGTGCTCTCCGACTCTGCCCTCAAGAATATTGCAAGCTCCCCGGTTAAGTCCAAAACAGACCTGCAGGCAGCTGGTCTGAGCGATGCGCAGGCTGACCTGGTAGGCCGGCAACTCCTAAGACAGATTTCCTTTTACTACACGTCAGCGCAGGAAAGCACCCCCGGCCCACAGACATCAATCCCGGACATTCCAATTTGAGGATCTCGACCTATGAGCAGGTTTGTTGCCATTGAAGGCCTTGAAGGTGCAGGCAAGACGACAGTGGTCTCGAGCGTTCGGTCGACCTTGCTTAAGGCAGGGGTTGCTGCAGAGGATATCGTGCTTACGCGCGAGCCAGGCGGGACCCCTATGGCTGAGGAGATACGAGCATTGCTTCTCAAGCCCCGCGACGAGCAGGTGACCTCGCTCGCGGAAGCCTACCTTTTCCAGGCAGCAAGGGCTCAGCACTTACACCACCTGATCCTCCCGGCCCTATCGAAAGGAAAGTGGGTGATTTGTGACCGCTTCCTCCTATCCACCTACGGCTACCAGCTGGCCGACGAATCACTAACTGCCCATCAGCTGAATGATTTGTCCAGCGCCATTATAGATCAGTGCATTCCTGATCTAACGATCCTGCTCGATGTCGACCCGGAGACTGGCCTCCAGCGCGCAAGGGCAAGAGGCGTGCTGGATCGGATTGAAAGCGCGGGCTTAGAGTACTTTGAAAATGTCCGCCGCGTTTTACGCGACTATCTTCCAAAGCTCTCGGAAGAGAATGTGGTAATCGATGCTAACCAGCCGGCAGAGCAGGTTTCGCGCGAGGTAGCTTGGGAGGTCTCATCCTACTACTGCAGGACCATAGACCTCGAAGCTGGAGGGGCGCTTGAGCCATGAATCATTGAGCGGAGGCCTCCAACCAACGCTTTACTGCCTCGGGCCGGGTATGCGCGTGAACTCCGGCAACAGAAACGAGCCTGATGCTGCACGCACCGCCATCAGGATCCACCCCGAGTACCGTCCAGGTCATGCCGGTAGACGGATCTTCTATCGCTCCTCCAGCTAGATCCTCTGGCAATCCCAGGCTTTCGCACTGCGCTAGAAAAGCTTCTTTGAAAATCACTTCCGGAGGCCGGTCGAAAACCGAGAGATTGATGCGTACAACATCACCCTCCAAGCTGTAATAGAAAGGCACTGTATACATTCCATGTTTGGCGGCTGCCTCTTCGACCGACTTGCATATGTCTGCTAGCGCCTCTTCCACGGCCTTCTTATCCCGCATCAGACCAACCTGCTTCAGCGCTCTTCATTGTCAGTGCCTGATCACGGAGCATTCTGGTCGCCAGCGGATCTCGCACCAAGCCCTTCAATCGTTCACCGGAGACAACTCGCGTCGCGTCGCTGATGCGGCCCGCTGCGTTAACGCTACGAACGACAATCGCGCTCCGTGAAACGATATCGTCAACAACCAACTGCCCCTGGATTTCATTATCCACGACCCGAAGAAGAACGTCCCCGACGCTAAACCGATGGCGACACACTGACAGAAAGCGAGCTGTTTCCATATCCAACCTCCTCGCTTTAATATACCGTTTTTTATTCGGTGTGTCAATTTCCTGGGGCCGCTCGAACCCCCTGCCGGCGCGCCTTCCAGTAGTCACCCGACTTAAACCCAGGTCGACACAAGCGGCTTGAGGCAAGACTCGGACTGCGCAACGCGCTAAAGAATTTCAGCACGGCGGAATTGGACATCTCGAACATAGGGCTGCCATCAGACGGCGACAAGCGGCAAAGCAAAACCTCCAACCCCTCAGGACCGACTGGCGCCTTCCCTTGGGCCATCAATGCGTCAGTGGTTCCAAATGCCTTATCCTTGAAGATCGGCCGAGCCCCGTTTGCCACGGCTGCCCCTCGCCCAGTTGATTCCACCACGAAGGCAACCTCTGGCGCGCCAGGGACTCTCTGGAGATTGATCAGTCCGTCGTCCTGCACGACCAGGGCCCCCTCCCAAAGTACGCCCTTTCCCTGCGGGATAAGGCGAGGATAAGCCTCGCTCATGAAACTGATAAACTGGGACTGCGCAAGTGACTTTTCCTCGTTAGGGAGGCCCCGCAGATAGCTGTCGAACCCCATAAGCAAATGGGTTATTCCGTTCCACCCATCTTCGTCCACCTTCTGGCCCAACACCTCGGCCCGCAGTGCCACCAAGGCGCCAGCATCATTGTCGACAAAGGCTCTATCAAAAAGCTCCGGCTCTATGTCGTGCGCCTTGGATGAGACGGCAAGAGCGAGCGCTAAAGCCGGCCCGGCGACCACGCCTGCAAATAACCTCATTTTAACTCCTAAAAGGCATGCTTGGGCTTTAGAAGCGGCAGCCAGTCATCCAGATCCTCAAGCAAAAGGATCTTCCTCAACACGTCACACAGAACATCGGAGACCGGCCCATCCTCACCCAGAAAGCCCCGCACTCCCCCCCGTTTATCGACATACGCGAATCCGACCCCGGATACCCAAATGAGCACGTCAAATCGTAGCGATTTAATATGCCGAGTGCGCCGGATCTCATTCCCCATTTCGTTAAGCATTTGCTCATTTACCATGCCGCCGAAGACCACCTTCTTGGGAAGCTCGGCACTCATGACCGTGGCGAAAAACTCATCTTCAGCTTCGCACAGCACCAGGGCCTCGCGGCCGTCGGACCTAGCGGCTAAGCCGCCGACCAACTCAGAAAACTCTCCCGCTGCGCCCTTGTCGGACCTTGACATATTGACATTCACTATGCGGCCTCCTCATCGTCACCGCTTTCACCAGAAGACGCCGGCTCGACTGCCGTGTCCCAATCCATCTCTCCACCGAGGGCGCAGAGCATTTTCTCTATCAGAGCCCCATAGTGCTCAACCATCAGCGAGAAGATAGCGTCGTTATATGCATCCTCATCGTCATATTCGCCGCCATCCAGCGACTCCAGAAGACCGTCCTGGGTCTTGACCGACTTGAAAACAAACAGCGTTGTTAGATCAAACTGCAGCAGGCCGTCGAATAGGAGCTCCAGCGACGTCAACGCGAAGCCATCTTCAACCAAATATGTCCTCAGCTTTTCGTCACCCGAAAAGTCAGTACGGTAGGTAATAACCCCTTCCTCATGATGGTGAAGCTGGCACTTCTCACCTATCTCGAGCTCAAGCGGCAGATCGCCGCTTGATACCCAGGTATTCATCTTCTCCGATACATCTTCCGCCGGCATGAGTGCCCGGAAGGCGGATTCAGGATTTATCTTTCTAAGACAGGACATTATTTCGTCGCATCTCTTCGCGCTTGTGTCATCAATGACTACTATCCGATTCTTGTTGTCGACATAGAAATCGACGTCCTTCTGCCAGGGCAGGACTTTTGGTAGGAGATCGTCCTCAACCTGTTTCTTCAATGTCTTCAACAGATCTTTGGTAACCTTCTCGACCTGCTCTTCGTCAATGAGCGCGCGTGCGCGCTTGCTGACCTCTGCTTTAACCGCGGCACCTGGGAGCTTTCTTTCTTCTCGCCGGAACCGCAACCGATGGCAATCAAGGGCGGTGTGCGTGTAGAGCTCCGAGCCCTCACTCCACGGACTTACAAACCCGCAGGTAGTCTTTGTATACGGCCCACATGGCTGAAACGCCAGCTGCCTGGCGCCCTGATCCAGTTGATCCGCGCTAAAATCGCCGTCAACTATCCGATAGACCGAAAGGGTCTTAAACCACATCCGTTTCTCCGTATCCCGCTTCAAATGCCGGCTATGACTCAACCCGCCACCACGAGAGACTGCCTCTCGCACTGCAGCGGACCGGGCTGGCCTCCCTGACCGCTCCTGACGACCAGGGCCTAGCCCGCCCCTGCTTCCAACCAGGCCGCCTGGGCCCTTCCTCGCGCCATAGGCGCCTCAGCGCGGCGAGCCCTACTGGCCTGCCAAGAGTGCCCCCCCGGGAACAAGGCCACGCCGTCTTGAAAGTCGCGGAGTCTTTGCCCAATCAGTGTTTGTGCCAGCTCGGACGACTAGAAACCGGAATCGAGCAGGGCGCCCAGCCCTGCAGCCTGGCTAGATTGCCTATGGCAGAGCTCTCCCCAGCCGCGAGAATTCGGGAGCATGCTTTCAGCATCTACTGCCATAAACATTAATTTATGGTATATTATTTGTCAATGTCTCACTGCCAGCCCGCCCGGGAGATTGCCATGACGCCGTCCGACCTGCTCGCCCTCGTTCCCCACTTCGACCCTGGAATCGCCAATGAATATTTGTCGAATCTTAGGATGGCCTGCGAGGAACGCATGGATCTGGAGGGCAAGAGAGCTGGCGGGGAGGACTACCAAAAAAAAATCAGTGAGGCGATGCAGTGGGAGGTTCGAGCGCTCGCGGGCTTCTCGCCCGGCGAGATCGGCCCCTTGCTTCAAGAATTTGAAGGTGGCTACTACCCTCACGACGGCGGCCCAATCGACATCCTTCGGCGAAAGCTTGGGCTCTCGGACCCACGCTCAGCTTCCAGCGACCTTCTGCGGTCGCGCGCACTGCGGCCCTTTGCTCTTAGGGCGTTCACCAAAGCGAATACACACCACGGGCTCGAGCGCGACGAAGCGGCACCCGCCAAGGTCAAGGAATACGTTATGGCCGGGGGCGATCCAGACCACCCCTGGCTCTCTGGCTCTCCAAGGGACATATTCAGAACGTCATCTGGTGAAACTTGGCTAGTGAGCTTCAAGTTTCCCCGTGCGCATGCCACGGCGCTCAATCTCTACCATCATCCCGCCGACCACGCAAAAGCCGGTCTCGCCCATGGAAAGCTACTCCTCAATAGAGCCGGCATCCAGGTTGATCGCTGCGTTGTCTGCCCTCTCTCGCTGGAAACCATGGATATCTACCCCGCCCTGGTGGAAATCACCGGTGACATGGAGAATCGAGTTTTGCTGGCTGGCGATCATTACTGGAGTTTGGTCCAAAACCAGGAGCTCCCCAAGTTCCAGAGCCGCAATCGACTTGAGAACATTGAGCCGGACCAGCTTCCTCCCGACCTCGGGAAGAAACTCTATTCCTTTGCTTACCTTAAGAAAGTGGAGTCGGCCGTAACCCGGCGTCTCGCGAACCATAAGGAAAGGACGATCGAGATGCTCAAGGAGGCTGGCGTCGATTGCGGCTCGGGATCAGGCTCCGTCAGGGTTCCCTTTGTGAACATAAAGAGCACGGCCAGGCGTGTCTTCGACCAAACTGCTGCGCTCGATATGATCTCGAAACTCGGGGGCGACCCTGGTGACCCGGCCCTGTACCGCATCACATCATCGCCTACCGCGGAGCTGATCCGAGGCAACAAACATGCTTACGCGGAAGAAATGCAGGAAATTGCTGATCTCGCCGAAAGACTGGTCGACGAGGGTTTCGACGATCTTGAGAGCATAGCTGACCTAGCCGACTTCACTGGCGAACTGTCGGTATCCGACACCCGCGACCTTCCTGCGGATCCGCTGTTTGCCAAAAATGGCGCATCTTCCTCAGCTCCGGCCGCTGACACCATCGAGCCTACGCTCTAGGGGCCCCAACTTATATGGACATCATTCTTTACCCTCGGTCATACAACAAACGCGGCGCTTCCCATCTTCACTCAGTCAGGGGGCTCACCTCAACCGGGCAGCTCGCCAACGTCAAGCTACGACCTAAGCCTGGAGATGGCTCGCATAACACCTGTTCAATATCCGAGCTTGCCCGTGTCGACAGAAAGGCCCAGATGGCCTGTATAGCAACAGAGACAAACGGGCCAGATGCACGCGAAGGCGTGTTGCTTTTCCAGGGGGCCGAAAGAGATCCGAACTCTCGTGCCGACGATCCGTCATTTGTTGCGCCAACGGTCGAAGTGCTGGCTGCTGACGCTTCCTGCCCAGAGCCAATCTTCGGCCCTGCAAGGATCGAGGTGCGCCAGCAATCGCCTGCCACGAAGCGCATTCAAGCACGGGTCGAGGCGCTCAAGGAGTCAGAGGGCGGGGACCTGGTTGCCGAGGAGATTGCTGCGCTTCAGGCGGAGCTGCGAAACCCCCAGAATTTCAGCTTTCCCGCGTTTATCTACCAGCCCCATCGCGCTGTTCGCATGGATAAAGGGCGGGATGCCTTCTTGAAGCAGTGCGCGAGTATCTGTGAGGCTGGCACTTCCGAGGGGTTTGTTGGCGGCGTTCTGATCCGAACGCTGAAGGATGACGGGTCGCCTTACAGTGGCCGACACTGGGAGATACACCTGAGATTCAAGATATCCCTTGAAGGCCACGAAAGCGGCACGGATCTTATGCAGGACTGGTGTGATAAGCGCTGGCCCGAGTTGGCCGCGGGCGAAACGCTGGAAGCAATTCCCTTTATCCGGGTCAACAATGCCTATAGGGGCAACTATTATTACGGGGCGCCAGAAAGGTACCGGCACATAAACGAGGTTTTCTTCGATGACCATGGTGAGCCCATGGTATGCAACTGCGTCGTGACGGTAAACCGCAGCCAGGAGAGCGGACTCCATCTTCTTCATCGGGTTTTTCCTATCTCTCCTCCACTGTGTCGCCCAAGCGACCTGGCCAGTCACACCCCAGCAACCCCCGCCGGGTCAACAGTCTACTCCGGAGTCTACTTCGGAGCAGATGTTACCTTGGTCGGCGAGACCTCTGCCCTACCCTGCCGCAGCAACCACCCGAAGCCCTCACTGTCTAGCAGCATAGACGCCGAATCAGCTTCCCGGGCAGGCCTGACTGGCCTCGCGGGCTTTATTGAGCGAAAGCCCGCCGAGCAGCCTTAGACCAACTACATTCCGTTCGCCATGTCACTGGGCTTCGGTCGGGAACCCATGTCCCGACCAGGCTCAGGAGCCTGAAACATGCTCTGCCCTTGATAACAGGTAAACAGCGCTTGGTTCCATGCCGCGTTGTATCCTTCAAGTCGCTTCCTGTCCTCCTCCAGCGAGATGCCAGCGTCAGCGGCCTCCACTTCCAGGTCGTCTGCCAGCTCCTGGATCTCCTCAATCTGCTTGTACAGTTGCTTTTCATCCACAGCCATCGCCAGAGACCGGTACTGCCCGGAAACATAACGGTTATTTCGAGTTCGCCAAAAAATCGCGGTCCGATAGAGCTGCTGGTCACTGGGGTTGAGCTCGCAAAACGCTGCGGGCTGTTGATCTCCACGCGGCGGAAAGAAAATGCCTCTCACGCCGTCCTTTCTGTTTGCCTTGCTTCCAGGCTCTAGCACGTTGAAGTACGCCAGATACCCATTTTTTCGTTCGCGCTTGTCAAGCACCAGGAGGTTGAGCTCGTACTCCTTCACTGCCGGCTTGGCCGCGATCCCCACACGAAGGTTGCCATGCTCATCCAGCCATGGAGTCTGCCCGGCACACTCTTCCGGGACACCCGGCGCCTGCCTTACGACCTCACCCAGCGTTACCGGAAAGGTTCTTGAGTCTTCCCCAGGTGGCTGGACGAGATAGCGCCGCTTGCCATCAAGTGCCCTTGCACTCCACCCAGGGCTTACCTGCCCGATAGGAATGGCATATGGCCCGGCGTGCAAGCAAGAATGGTAAGCGCTGTACTCGACCGGCCCAATTTCCCGCCCCCCAGAGGCGCCAGGGATGAAGTCACCAACAGCCAGCTCGAACACCTTCCCGCTTGGGGCGCTGATACTGAATCGCCCGTCCTCCTGGGGGAGCGCGTAGGCGGTGTCGAGGAGCCGCTTGCCATCCCCATGGCCGAAATGTGAGTGGAAAATCTTAGCCTTCAGTGCGTAACCCATAAATCTCGCCCCTCTAGAAGGGTCTTATTATAGCATTTATTATGTGAATCAATAAATAAACGGTATACTATTGACCGGCCGCTTTTTTATCGATAGATTCAGGCATTACTTTGCCCGCACTAAGAGAGGCCTTGCTGAGCCATGCCGTACATTTTGTCGGATCTTCGCCGCGGCACACGCAGTTCAATCACTAACACCTGTCCGCTGTCTCAACTTGGAATGATGATGGCACCGGAGAGCGAGTTTCTCGTGGCCTCCCTTGTTTGCGCCGGCAAGCTCCCGCCCTCGGACTGGCTTTCCGGACCAGGCCCAGCCCCCGTTTACCGGGATCACGAAGCGGCCCTGAAGGTGCTGGCCAGCATCAAGAATCAGCTTTCTCTTTTGGATTACGCCGCGGCTTCCGGGCCTGAATATGTGATCCGGCTGCTGCGGAGATATCAATCAGCCGAGCGTTGTTCGTACTCGGACTCCTTTTCGCCTGAGGCACCAGAAGAACTGACCGGCCGCTATGATGACGCTTTCGCGGTGGATGCGATAGAAGATCTGGAGAGCACCCTTCCCGAGCAGGGAAAGATTACCTGGGGGGTGGCATGCCTTTATTCAGGTATAGGCCTGCAGTATTTGATGGGAAAGAAGCCCGGACTCCCTGATAACACCTGGGAAGAGGTGCCGGGCGAACAAACATGGAGGACAAATGTTTTTACCGAAGCGGTAGAGAAAGGTAAGACAGTCTCGCGCCTGGGCGACCTATATGCGTTCCCTATTCAGCTCGACGCAGCCATCTTGTCTGATTCACTAGCAGAGGACCCCAGCGCTCTAAGCTGAGCTTCTCTCAGACTCAGCTTCGCTCTTGCCTCTTCCAGCTTTGTCTGGCATTCGAGGTAATGCCCGACAGCGCGCTCGACCTGCTCCTTAGTAGCACCAGTCTGCGAGGAAGCTTGATAGGCCCTTTTCCTTGCCTCTCTTGTCAGGTCGACCAATTTCGAGACCGTTGCACGCCCTCTAGCGACAGACCGCCTTGCCTCCCCGGCAGTTTTTGGCGACCAGGACACCTCTCTAATCGCTTTTTCGGGATGGCGATCAATAAAGGTGAGGACATCCTCCGAGAGGAGCTCTTCGAGTTTCTCTGTCATTCGATCGAACGCTTCAGCAGAGTCTCGAGGAGATAACTTCATCTTCCACCGCTCTTTCGCAAGGCGGATATCGCGAATGAGCCGGATCAGGTCGTCTCTTGTCTCGGGACTAGCCATTGGCCTTCTTCTCGAGGTGCTTCAGGCATTGATCCATCTTCTTCTGGAATGCCTCGATAGATTCGAAGTCTGAATCTGACCACCCAAACTCCTCGTAAAGATCCCCTTTTACCAGCTTCTTGAGCACGGTGGGGTTTCCGCTAACGATACGAGCGTTCTGGCGTGGTCGACCGGTGCGCTTTGGCGGCACCTTTTTAGCCTGGATCTTCTGTCCCGAAATAAACTTCGCCAGCTCCTCCTCGCTGCCTTCGGGGCTTCGAAGAAACATCTCGATGGCCTTGAGCCTGGCCTCATTGTCCAGAATCGACTTATCGTCCAGCAGCTTAATTGATGCCAATCGCCTGATGATGCCCTCTTCTACGAGCGGCCAGATAACCTCGTTTCGGCCGGCGAGCCGGCAGAACCGAACACTTGTCTTTGCGATACCGAGGCTATGGCCGAGCGCTCGTTCCGACATTGATCGCCCGCCTTCGACGGCATCCTCTGCCAACCGAAAATCCATGATCTTGGGCTTGAGCGCCAAGTCATTCCGGGCATGGTTTTCACGGAATCGCCGGGCGGCCGCGTCCGCCGGTGGCACTGAAAACACCTTGCAGTCGACACGGGCCTTCTTCCCGTGAGCGATGACCATCGCGAAGTAGCGGACATGGCCCTCATTCACAAAATGGCGGGTCCCACGGCGATAGACGGAGATTGGAGACTGAAGGACGTTCGTCTTGAGGTGCTCCGACATTGTTCGAATGTCGGCGATCACCGCCTCGTTTTCTTCATAGTCGGGGTGATCCTTCGGCAACCGGTTATTCAGAGGATCGACCATGTCGATATGACGAGTTCGGGAGTTATTGCGCTCGGGCTCTATCTCCGCGAGAAACATGGGCTTGTATTCGAACTGGTCGCTCGGAACCCCTTCATCAACCGTCCCAACGGAGTTGATTGAGGAAGTGATTTTCTCTACGTCGTTACGGAATCTAGCCTGGCGCTTTGACTGCGAGGCTCCAGAGCTCGCCGGTTCGCCCTGATTGGCGTCAAGGGCGCCTTCCGACCTGCTTTTCTGATCGTCGGTTGAAGGACTGGCGCCGCCGGTAGTGGGGCTCTTTTTCTTACGGATACCAGGCATCAGCTCGCCTCTTTCTTCGTGTCTTCAAACTTGGTGCCGTAAACACTCGCCCGGAACAGTTCGATGAATTGTCTCATGGACGTCTCGGCTTTATCGGTCTTGAAACGATGTAGCCCGTCAAGATCTTCCGGTAGGTGGGAAATTCGATAATCCCTCAGAAGCCGCATCTCGAAATCGGGGACGTGCTTGCTCCAAGTGTCGTTTGCCCTCATCGCCTCCAGGTTTATGCGGAAGTCGTTGGCTCTCATGTCATATTTATTGGGGATGACACCGACAATATTGATAGGGGCAGCATCTCTATTCGGGTTCTCATTATTGATGAGATTGATCGTCTGATTGGTTCCGTCAAGGCAATGGGGCTGGGGCTCACAGGGAATCACCACATCGGTGATCGCCCTCATAATGGGAATGTGGATCAAGCCCTTGCCCGGCGGGCAGTCGATAATGACCAAATCGTAGATTTCTTGGACGTCGTCAGAGGAAAAGAACTCTCTGAGCCTGAACTTCATCGCATTTACAAGCTGAGCATCATCTATGTTTTGCAGCGCTGCGTGCAAATTGCTGAGCACATTGCCGTCCGCCGGCAGAATATCCACACCCTCAAGTGGCGTTGGGTATGGCAGTACTTCCTCCCCGTAATACACGCCTACAGACGACGACCGGCCTCCCCATTCGACATCGTCCGGGTCGTTCGGGTCATAAAAGGGATGCAATGGGGCCAGCTTCGACTCTCGCCCTGGAAGCTCCTCCATTCGAAGAAAGGTGGAGGACAGGTTTTGCTGAGGGTCAACGTCGATCAACAGGACTTTCTTTCCCTTCCGAATCTCGGGGATGTGTCCCAGGGCTGCCCGGACGGCAAGGTTGGTCGACAAGAAGGTCTTCCCGACGCCGCCTTTGTTTTGGATAACGGCCACCACCCTCATTCCGTTATACATCTCGGCCAGTGTGGACATCGGCTTGGTCTCCGGAAGCATTTGACTTAGTAATTTTTGGTGTTTGCGTTTAAGATTTTCGATAGTTTAGAAAGAAATACCACCTATAGGCAAGTCAGGCAATTAATTTTTAATTGGTTTTGTTATTTCTTCTTTTAAATCAGCACCTTACACCATTTATGCCGAAGTGGTCACCGGTGACCAACAGGAGTAAGCCATGCCAAAGCCGCCCTATCTGTCAAATCCCGAGGGTTTGAGCCTCCAGGATTGTGTCGACGCTTGCGAGGTCCTTCGCATTGACGCCTCCCTAACTGAGTTCGCCACAAAGCAGTTCATTTCCCTCCGAAGTCTGGGGGAGCAAAGAATCTCGATCTATGTTCTTGCAGAGAGAGAAGACGTCGCCGCATCCACGGTTCGGAGAAAGCTGAAGCAGCTCACCGACCTCGGTCTTCTTACCGAGACTAAGACGCGAGAGGCGGTGAGCGGGGGGAAGGTTCGGCAGGTGTCAATCTATACTTTCGCGCACCCTTCCTCGAAGCGGATTTCTGAGCGTCGAAGTCGCGCCGAAGAAGCTGTCGCTCGGCTTTCCAGAGGTGTGCCGCAGGTGGACCGTACAGAGCTGACTGCAGAGCTCGATGATCAGCGCGAGCTGGGGCTTTATATTGACATGATGATGTCCCTACTCTTCCCCGTGCTGTCTTACTCAAAGAAGGATTCATCGTCGTCGAGACAAATCACCCTAACCACCAATTGGGGAGAACGAATTCCTGTCTCAGCAACCGCGCAATCCGGAACGCCAGTTGCTCGTGTCTCAGACCTGATTGCATGGGCGGCCCTACTCTCTGTCTGCCTTGACGACCTTCGTGAGCGCCAAGCTTCCGGTCGCGGGCTAGACAATAACTTCGTAATCAGAGGCGCCCTGCTCGGCCGGCACTTAAAAGTTGCGAAGATCCAGTCCCTCCGAGAAATGCTACTGCGGCTGAACAACACCCAGATAAATCTGGACCGCATGCCTGCACACATAATGCAACGATGGGGAGTCGAGGAAACTTATATTCATACCTCCTTCATTTATGAGTTGAAGGAAGCGCGACTGAAGAACAAAGAGCCTTCTGATGACTCCAGGGAGCATATGGGTTCATGGGTGTTCCAGTTTCAGCTTCCTCATCACGTATATCGGTTGTTGGTTACGAAACTAGCCGAGATGAAGGTTAAGCTTTTCCGGCTCTCGGCAGACCTCCTCAGCGAAGACAATAACGTGCTTCTTGGCCTTTACCTATATTGTCGGCAGACACTGACGAGTGTCGACAAACGTATCGAGCTCTCCATCGATGACCTGCATAGAAAAATCGCCCCAACAATGGCTCGCCACGAGTTTTGCCGTTCATTAGGGCGGGGGATTGAGAAACTGTATTCGAGAGAGGCTCAACACAACGTGCCGTTACGAATCCATGTTGACGCAAATGGGGAAGCAAACCCCGTGGATCCTTTTCCTCCCCGGGGAATCGGGGAGGGCAGGGTATCGAAGCATCTCCCGCGGGAGGCGAATGTAGAATGCTACGGGTTCATTGTGATTGTTTCGGAGGAGAGAGTCTTCCTGGAGCCGAATGCTAGCGATGAGCTGGTTGGCGTTACGTCGGAACCAGAGCGGCGACGACTGATGAAGGGCAGCTCCGCATCTAAGCAAATTGATCTGTTGGGCACACTCGACGATGTGGACATGAATTTCTGATGAGCTCGACCTAATGCGAATTTCCCTGAAAACTTCATGGCGATGAATGTGCCTTAAAGGGCTGGGAACTGAGAATTTGATCATCATTTGATCGGAATCGAGTTCTTATTAGCGGTTGTATTGAGGCGCATACCCAGAGATGAACGTTTTTCGAGAGGCCAGGGCCTTCTTTGCGAGCGAACAAGGTGCCTGGATCTGTAGTGAATCTTATTTGGATTTAAACCTTACTACTTAGTGGAACCCTAAGTTGTTGTTTTTAAAGACTTTTCTATACCCCGCGGTTTCTTTGCAGGCGGCGTTTCTTTCTTTGCAGAGGGGAAACCTTTCTTTGCAGCAAGAATCCTTTTCTTTGCAGAACGCGTGGCCTTCTTTGCAGCGCCTTGCTGTTCAGGGTGCAGCCTCTCAAAAAAGAGTTATCCACAGGATGGGGTTGCCAGAGTCACAACGGCTTCCTGGCGAGGGGAGACGTGGATGCTTGGAAGCACCTCGTCTAGAGGCTGACTTTTTAGCTTCCATGCTTTATTGAACTCAGCAACGGAGATGATTGTGTTTCCTTGGCCTGGTATACCAACGAGGAGATCGCCACTGGAGCCGGTCGCCCGGTGGCCCGACGTCGAGACGACCTGGAAGGCGTGATCGATACGCAATGCTGGGAGGGTGCGTGTTGGTCGATAGACGACATCCGTTTTCCCGGGAAGCCGCTGAAAGTGCTCCTCGACCATAGAGCCTTCCATAGGAATGCAATCCTGGGGGTCGGGCGTGAAGAACAGCTCTGAACCGGGCTCAAGGTGTGTATATCGGATACGGTACGCAGCTGTCTGGCCGGCCCGTCCAATATCGAGCCAGAACAACGGAGGCTTCCGCTGAATCGAGAAGGCATTCTTCTGCATGGCTAAGGGCAGCAATGATAGGTCGTGATGCACAGGGATGGCCTCCTTCAGTTGAACTTTATTGTACCACAACTGTAGGCGACTGTTTTAAAAGGACTTTTTCACCCTCATGGAGTGCCCGCTCTATTAAGCAGAGGCGCGCCGCGACTGGAACGTGCCACGTGGCACGCCGTAATGATCGAACAGCAGAATTTCCCTGGCTCTTGTTGTCGACTGCCGTGCCACGTGGCACGATAGGCCCTATTAGAGCCTGCAGGTGCGCTATGTACCAGTCATCGATCAGCTGCAAATACCAAAATCACGTACCCTTGGACCTGATAGATCTTCCGTCGGCCCTTAGGCGCCACCTGCCTAAGCCCGACCCCCGGCTGGTTTCCGCAATTTCAGAGAGAGGCCCTGAGGCAGTTCCTCCCCTGGAACTGGCGTATTTTCTGCACACTGGGCGCTATGAGCTGCTAGGCCGGCCGGAGGTATGGGTGGCTGCGCAAAGGGCAGGGCAGATGGACCTTCCCGCCGTGGTCTACGAGCAACCGAACAGAATGTGGTGTGACGCCAAGCTCAAGGTGAGCCTACAGGCATCGGCGTCTCCTATTGAGATCGCGGAGGGCTTATGGGCATTCTGGGTATCGACTGGCAGAGAGATGAGCAAAGCTCAGATCGGGGAGCGTTTTGGCATGAATAGGGCGACTGTCTCTCATTACATGAGGCTCCTGTCTCTTCCCGACCCGGTCAAAGACATGATGCGAAAAGGTTTGCTTGGGGCGGGCCAGGCGAAGCCGCTTTGCGGCTTACCTGAACGCGAACAAGTGCGCTTGGCGTCGCATGCCGTGAAGCACCGGACACCGGCGAGAAAGGTTGAGGCGATCGCGAAAAAGCTCAAAAGCCCGGTGACGGCGGAAATGGCGCCGGGGAAAGCGGCGGATACGATCCGCCTTGAGAAGGTTCTTTCCGAAAGCTTGGGGGCCCCTGTTGAGCTGGAAGGCGGGTCTCTGAGGATAGTTTTCGGCGAGAATCTTGACGTGCTTGACGGCCTTGTTGAGCGGCTTGGCTTGTCAGATGCAATATAAATAATAAACGGTATAAGAAACTTGCTGAGGCCAAAACTCTGGAATATACTTCTTTCACGCAATATTAATTCAGCAGCAAAGGTGTCTCTCCTATGGATAATGCCGAGGCGGTGGTATTCGCTGGCGTTGATGATGGTTTCATGGAAACCAAGATCGTCCTGCCTGGCGGCGTCATGATTCGTATTCCGTCCCAGAGCAAGGCGGGCCAACACAACCAGATCAACATTTCAGGGGAAAGCACCAGCGTTTTTGCGTACGACACCGACGACGGGCCCTTCGTGGTGGGTGAAATCGATGAGTCGGACAGCACCAAGCAGGACGAGTATCCGGTATCTGCGATGAATCGGGTCCTGGTTTCACACGCACTCAGAAAGGCTGGCCTTACGAACGGCGAGGTGGTTTGTGCCTGCTCGGGCTTGCCTGTTACTCGCTTCTATAAAGGGAAGGCCCCGAACGGCGCCTTGATCGCGGCAAAGAAGGCGAACTTACTCAAGACGGATGTCCGTGCCTTGGATGGCACGCGCATCGCTCGTATAGCCCGCCACGACGTGGTCTCTGAAGCGATCGCGGCTTGGCTCGATTTGGTCCTGCAACGCCAGGGGGGTGAGATCGTCGTAAATCGCGACGAGGCATCTAAGAAGACGGCCATCGTCGACATGGGTGGCCGAACGGTGGATATCGCGGTCCTCAGGGACTTCAACCTTGATATCGATCGTTCTTCAACGATCGAGGTGGGGATGCTGAACGTCCAAGAGACCCTGAGGACCAGCTTGTCTGACCGCTTTGATGCGGAACCGACCACTGATCAGCTCAATCGCGCGATGCGAACCGGTGTCTTCAGGATCTTTGGCAAAGACGAAGCGGTTACTGACCTGATCGAGCCCGCCAAGCGTCAGATTGTTCAGTCGGTGCGCGCTGAGGTTATGCGCCGGTTGAAAAAGGCAGGCGATATTGACCAGGTGGTGTTCGCCGGTGGTACGGCAGCTGCACTCAGATCCCACCTGGAGGGCTGGTTTCCTCACCAGGTCATCTCACAAGACCCGGCATTCGCTAATGCAAGGGGTATGGCGAAGTACGCTGAGTACGTTGCAACAGCCTAAGGCCGCGCATTGATGAGGCACCGATATCGCATCGCACTGTACAGCGACCATCCGCTGGAAGCTGAGCTCGCCGACTACATCGCCGACCTGGATCAGGGCCGGCGACAAGAGGTCATGAGGGCGCTCCTTCGAGCCGGCTTCAACGAACTGGTGCGGGGGCGCGAGTCCACAGCAATGCCCGGAGAGGCGCTCCCTCCCGCTAGAGCGACCCCAGTCGGTGGCCGCGTCGCGCCGCCGCGTCCACATTCTCGCCCGAACGCCCAGCCGCGGGGGCGCCGTGAGGCGACGCCAGATGGGGCGGCGCCGGTAGACGCCGCTGGAGGGGCGGACACTGCCAGTCCGGTCCAGCCGGTTGAGCAGGCAGTTGTTGGCACGGTGCCCGCAGACCCCCAAGCTTCTCCGAGAGAGAGTGTCCAGAAGGACCCTGGGTCCGAGGCGCTGCCCGGGAAGACTGTCGATGAGGGCGATCTCCTCGAAGAGCCGCCTCCGCCGACAACCAGCCTGGACGATCTTCAGCCGCAGGAGGACGGGGAAGACTTCGTCGACCCCCTTGCCCGGGTTGCGGCTAAAATGAACCGATCTCGGGGGAGCTCCTGATGAGCGGCAGCAACAATGAAACCTCCGCTCTGTTCCCGGTGCTTGTATTGGCCCTCCTTGCTGGTATTGGCTACCTTGTTTACCGCAACTTCGAGTATCTCGCCTTCTTGTGGAAGTGGATGAGGCTATTCGAACTCGCGCCGTTTTATTGGGTGCCAGAGGGCACGCCTATCTACGGCGACCTACGAATAGCCGAAGCCGTTCGGTTTCTGTGGCGGACTCCCTACGATCTAATAGCCCCCGAAACGATTCGCCATTTTGATGCCGTCTACCCTAAGTGGTTTCGCTGGTTGCCGGCTATCGGGGTCATCTATCTAGGCGTTAGGAAGATAAGAACAACCACTAAAATCAACGATCGCTTTGACGAAGAAACGCTGCTTCAACGACTCGCGCCCATATACCCTCACCTTAAAAAGTATGTGTCGGTTAATCCCAACGACAAGCCCAGCGTCTTCAAGCGCGGAAGCAAAGACGCCTATGTCTTTTCGGGTGCGGTGTCCGAGGAGCTATTCGCAACCTTGACCCCGCCGCTTCTCTTGGAAAAGGCCGCCAAGGCGGACTCATCTATCGCGGCACCCATTTGGGACGGTGATTGCGGGTTTGACTATAACTTGGCCGAGCGAGCGTTCGAGGCTCAGCTCGATATCGGAGGGGTATGGTTTGATGTGGAGGAGCTTCCCCCGTTAGAGCGTCGAATATACAACACTCTGGAGCAGCTAGTTCCGCTCTCTGAAGACGCCGACCTCAAAGCTGTTTCAGAGCATTTCCGCCTAGCTGTCCAGGATGCCGAGTCGGGACTTGAGTTTGATGCGGCGAGCCTGCCTTACGGAGACCGACAGATCAGAAAGGCTTGCGAGGGCCAGGTCGGTGCACAGCTAGCCCGAAGTGGGCTAAGGAGGCTCCTCGCGAAGGATCGGCCCGCAGCGTTCACGCACCTGCGGAGGCTAGGTCGAGAATACGACTTCCTGATTCGCTTCTACCAGGAGGACAGCGTGAAGGCCGCTATAAGAGCAAAAAGGGCCCGCGAGATTATGAGCCGGCACGGCTTCGTCCATACAGGGCTCATGAGTCTTCTCGAAGCTTCCAGAGAGACAGGAAAGGTATCGGTTTCCGTAACATTCGATTACGTCAAAGAGGTCAACAGAACGCTCTGGTATTCCTTGCAGTCTGCGGGTAAGCGCGTGGCGTTCTGGGAGGCGGCGGGCATCGCTGGTCATTGGCGAGCTGAAATGATGATCGGAAGGCCGCTGTCCACGCCGTCAGTCCAGGAGGCGGTCATTGCACTTCAAACAGCGCTCAAGCTGGAAGATCGGCTGAAACTGAAGCGGCGCCAAAGCGGCGGGGAGTCCAAGAAGAAAGCGGCTGCACGGGCACAGGCGCGGAGAAGCTCGGCCCCGCCTGACGCCGCTAAGGGAGCCGCCTTGCGCAAAAAGCGGTTCCTTGATTTTTGATGACCTGGCCCATTAACCCCTAAGCCAGCCAGCGTCCATTCTGGGTGCCACCGCGGAGATCGCGGATATGCCATCTAGGTGGCGCCCTTACCCTCAGGATCAGGAGGTGGGAAGTGTCGACCCAGAAGCAAATTGCTTTCAATCACGACGCCGTCCGTGGTGTCACGTCGGACCAGGACCTTAACCCGTCCCTTGTAAACCGTGATATACGTCCCCTCAAGTATCGATTTTATGAGGCGATGTCGTCTTATGGTGGCTGGTTACTGGTCGCCGTTGGGATAATGATTGGAGCGACGTCGCTCGTCGGTGGTGGAGCACAGTACGTCTCCGATGCGCTACTTCTTTTCCTTTTGCCCATCTCGCCCATGGTGACCAGCAGGAAGCGAGAATATCCCTTCCGTGCGCCAATCCTTCCAGACGCCCACGCACCAGGCCTTGATGATGACTCCGGTGGCCAGTTCTTCCTTGGCAACGATCTCTTTACGGGCGCCGCCGGCTGGCTCTCCGGAAATGACATGAAAACCCACATGCTCGTTTTCGGCTCCACCGGCTCAGGCAAAACGAGGTTTCTGCTTGGGATGTTCTACCAAGCGCTTTTGGTTGGATCGGGAGCAATGTACGTCGACGGGAAGGGTGATAATACCGTTTTCTGGTTGGCATACACGCTTTGCCGGCGCCTCGGTCGAGATGATGACCTTCTGGTGATCAACTACTTGGTAGGCGACACCACCAAAGCAAAGGCGAAAGGGCCGTCGCTGCGACGAATCAGCCACACCTCGAACATGCTTGCCACAGGTGATGCGGAGCAGCTTCGGTCATTGATCGTTGGCTTGATGAGGGAAGTGGGCGGCGACGGCGCCATGTGGAAGGGCAGGGCGTCGGCGATGCTGCAGGCGCTTTTCCGAGTTCTGTGTCATCTCAGGGACGAAGGTGAAATCAAACTCGACGTCGAGAAGCTCCGGGAGTACATGCCTCTAGACACGATCTTGAGGCTCTACCAGAGGACGGACTTGCCGGAAAGTTCGATTCGTTCAATTCTCAGGTACCTCGCCGACCTGCCCGGGTTCACGGAAGAGGCAGCAATGAGCGGGAAGCTCAACGCTGAGGCTTATAAACAGCACGGCTTTTTGATGATGCAGCTTACCGAGGTGCTGGCGGACCTGTCGGACACCTATGGGCATATCTTTAATGCGCCGATGGGCGAGGTGGACTTCAAGGACGTAGTCTTCAATGGACGAATCCTCTTCGTGATGCTTCCTGCGCTGCAGAAAGACCCGGACGCGTTGGAAGGCCTGGGGAAAATGGTGGTTGCAGGCGTTCGAGCTGCGTTGGCGCCAGCACTCGGCGACTCTGTCGAAGGCAGTTATGAAGAGGTCATTGCATCTAAGCCTTCAAACTCGAAAGTACCCTTCCTCATAATTCTAGACGAATACGGATATTACGCCGTAAAGGGCTTCGCGGTCGTAGCAGCACAGGCCCGAAGCCTCGGCGTAAGCGTTATATTCGCAGGCCAGGACTACCCGTCGTTTAAGCGGGCCTCGGAAGAGGAGGCGGCGTCGACGGTAGCGAACACAAACACGAAGATCGGCATGAAAAACGAAGATGCCAATGAAACCGCTGAGGTTATGATCAATCGTGCCTCTGATGCCGAGGTTGTGAAAACCTCCGGCTCGAATGCCAAGGACACAATGGCATACAAAGATAACCTGGAGGCAAGGGTTGAGACCAAGAAGCGAATCAGCGTCCGCGATCTGGCCAATCAAAAGCCCGGCCAAGCCCACATTCTCAATGGCGATGTCCTGAGCCGCGCTCAGCTTTTCTTCGCTAACCCCAAAGACGCAAGAAGCACTCAGATAAGCCGCTTCGCTATGGTCAATGAGCCGAGTGAGGAAGTGGTACAGCGAATTAGGGATGCCTACAAGAAGGCGGAGGACTTAGCCCGCGGGGCGATTGATCGGGCGTCCAAGGCTTCAGAACAGCCACCGCGCCAGGCTTCTAACGAGTCCTTCGACGACGATGTCGATGAAGGAATAGCACAGCTTGCAAAAGATATTCAGCTTGCAAAGGATCGACGGCAGAATATCTCCGAGGCCGCCCTCTTTGCGGTTGGGCTAATTCCGCTTCGGAATAACCTTAAAGACAAGGAGCAGCTCGAGGGGCTGGCAGGCCCTGAGACCGAAGCAACCAGAAAGAGCGCCGGCGCAAAAGATGTTGCGGAGGCCCAATCCTCGAAAGTCTCCGCGAACTCGGGCCCGGAGCGGGGGGGCACTACGGGGACGCCGGACCTAAAGGCGGGCGATCAGTCTGGGGCCTCAGAAGGCGTGCCGTCGGGCTCTAGTCCAGACCAGCACCTCGCGGTAATCGACGACGCCTATGCGCCAGGGCCGAATGATTCGGTTCGCACAGAAGCCGAAACCCATAGGTCCGCCTTCCTCGAGAGGCTTCGAGAGTCTTCGATCTCAACTATCCGGACTTCTCTTAGCCGCCCCCTTACCGCGGAGGAGGAGCGCCGCTCCAACCCCGAGGAAACGCTCCTTCGAGCTGCGGGCGGTGATGGGGCTCTTTCGGAGGGCGCCGTCGAGGAGAAGGACGAGGGGGTAGAGATCCTCTCCCGAAAGGTCTCCTACATTCATGAGCCTCTTCCAGCAAAGCTGGACCGCGAGTCACTGGAACGTAGGCTCCAGGACTTGTCGGAAGGCGCACGATCAGAGGACGGAGACGATGGCCGCTTCTAGCCGCGAATGCGGGCGACTAGCGATTAAATCCGGCATAATAACTGGGTGGTCGTAACGACAGGAGATGAAGATGGGTTCACTCGCAGAACGCCCCAAGCTTAATGGCGGGATGATCTTCTACCCTCGCCGATATCATATTGCGGATGATCCGGCTGCGGCTGCAAAGAATGATTTTGCTGAGGGGGTTGACGGAAGTGGTCGGGAGTGCGTCCTCTACATACATCCAAAGCACGGAGCCGCCTTCTCGGCTCGGGATTCCTTCTCCGCCAAAGTCGTCCCTGTCTTCGAGGATTTTGCTGACCCCCGGCCCGGTGCGCGTCGCGGCTGCCTCGCCACGGCTGACAATGGCCCGGGCTCCCATGAGGGAATACTGCTCGCAGAGCAAATTAGCTATGCAGACGAAAAACTGGCGCGGAAGCACCCTGGCAAGGACGTCATCGTTTGTCGTTGGGCAAGCATATTAACGCCAAGAACCAAGCTCGGACTGCCCGACGGTGAGCAGCTTCCAAGTCCTGTGATTGGAAAGGGATTCCTCGAAATCAATTTTCATCCCCAGCTGTCCGACGAAGCCAAGGCTCTGGTATCGGAATGGAGGGAACTGCGCCAGGCATTTACAGGGTCAGCGAGTGAGGAGCAAGCTCTGAATACCTTGGCGGATCGGATCTATGATGCCCGCAAAAAGTGGTTTGTGGGCACCGTAATTAAGCCTGACCTGATATCAACCATCGAACGGCCTTCGCTGATTGCCGTGCGCGAGGCTGCTGAAGGGCCTTGCAATGAGTTTTCGAAGAATGGGAAGTATGGTGGTGCGATACTGCGCGTCCGGCAGGGCGACATGGTGGTCCGGGAAGCTTGCGAGCGGATCTATCTTCAGTACGACTACAAGGAGAACAAGCGCCCGCAGACCTTTGAAGAAGCCTGGTCGATTTTCGAGCGCTTCCAAGGACGCAGTTTAGCAAGGGCGATTCGAGACCTGGGGCCCGGCACCGTCGTCGATGTAATACCAGTGGAGAGAATTAACTGTGGACGTCCCGCCAATGAGCTTTTTGGCTCCGGGCTGGGGCACGACCGAAAGCTGATGAAGACCTACGTAGAGCCGGCGTTTAGGGCTAATCCCTTAGTCCACTTGCAGCGGAGAAATTGCTTTCTGTATGCGGATATTGCCGTGAGGCTCGCCGAGCTCAGAAGCCGAGGAAACCGCGGCAATCTCGTGGTGTCCGCTTTCCATGCCTGGTCATCGCCGAAAGGCAATGCGCTCACGATTGGTCGTAGCGGCGAGCCCGAGTTTTTCATCGATAGCGGCAGTGGTCCGGGCAGGGCAGGGCGCGATAGCCAAGTGCCTCAGCCGACAAACACTCCGCCGCAGGATCCCCGTGGCTCACACCCCAAACCAGTCAACGCCGCATCATGGCCCCAATCCCCAGAAAGTGCGGACGATCCGGCGATCAATTCCACCCAATCAACCGCTGTTAACGGCGGTTCTATCGAATTGCCAGATCCAGGGTTTTAGGGCCTGGACCTCACGGAGCGATCGAAGGAGTCATACATGAAAATAAGCATCTTCTACCCGCGAGTCGGACGCGCAGGCCTTCTGCTAATCACGCTGACTGCAGCCGGAGTGCCTGGGTTGTCGACCGCACTCGAATGCGTAGAACTGCCTGGGGGCATAGACCAGCCGCTACCGGGCGTTGATAAGAACATGCGTCAGTTTACGGAGGAGAAATCCGCTGAAGGCAAGGACGATCGAAAAACACTGGTGTTCTGCAGTACTGTCGTAGCTGCTTACCAAGGTCCCGGAGTCGCCTTCCGTTCATGCAGCTGCAACGAAGCGATAGAGCGGATGTGCGAGGTGGAGTTTGATCATGGTGTTCCTAAAATGAAGGGCCCCGCGGAGTGCGGCATCTTTCTACCAATGATGATCTAGGCAGTCATGTCACCGTTGCCAAACCATTAAAAAACCGGTATATTAAAGGGGTGCTCCTGTAGCTCAGATGGATAGAGCAGCAGCCTCCTAAGCCGCAGGTCGCAGGTTCGAATCCTGCCGGGAGCGCCATACTTTAATTTTCCCCTCGACCCCCTGGAGCGCTTCGGCGGAGCATGACATCGACGCCTCTCGTTTTCACTGGAATAGGCCACACGAAACTCTGTCCGGAGCAGCTCGCGCTTCTTTCCTGCGCCTCTCTCGTACTGGGGCGCCAGGGATATAGCCTTTGGACCGGTGGTGCGCCAGGGAGTGATGCTGCCTGCGAGCTGGGGATGAGACTCGCTGTGGTTGGCCCCAAGGGCGCCGATGATCTACGGACGACGCCGGCTCTCGAACGGCAAATGATAAGCTGGTTGCCGTGGGACGGATTCAATGGAAGATCTCGGGCTCTCGGCGCGTGCTACCGACTACCTCAGGACAGCGGCGTCTATGAGGCCTCTGGGGTTATTGCCTGCACCTACCACCCCCTTGGGAAAAAACTGGAAGCGTCCAAGGCTTACCCATTCATGAGGCGCAATGGGTACCAGGTTCTTGGGCCGTCCTTGTCCAGCCCCTCAAACTTCGTTCTATGCTCCACTCCTGACGCCTGCGTAGATGGAGGCCACACCACCCGCCTAACTGGTGGCACGGGTCAGGCGCTGCGCATAGCCAACGCTTATTCCAGGCCTATCTTTAATCTCGAGAACGGGGATCATCTAGAGCGCATTCTCCAATTCCTGGCCAAGCACCGCCAGGAGTGGGTTTCGCACTGGGAGTTGATCTCTGGCTTTGCGGCCGCAGAGGCGACAAAGCCCAGCTGCCCAGAACAGGTTGCAATGCTTTCCGCTCTCGGGGTTTCATGGGAGGCACCGACGACAGACATGGGGCCTGCCTAGCCTTCATCCTTAGTGGGACCAGGTCCTTCTGGCAGTGGCGATCGCTGAGAACGCTTCTCGGATCCGTGTTCCACACATCGCCCCCTCGTCGCTCTGATCCGCCTCCTCGCCGGCTCTGCACCCATTTTGCGGATGAACCCTGACTTGTCTGATGTGCTCTAGGATGCTCTCTTCTCCGAGAGCGAGTTGGATTAGCATCCATATTGACTCGCCCCTTTTACTAGACAGGGGCCACTCATCGACAAATACGTCGAGCCTGTATCCTTCGCGAGCCGGACTGAATCTGACCAGGAAATCGGCGAGCGTCACACCCCTGAAAATGAGTCCTTCAACCCGGTCGACAGGAGGCCTGAACGCCTTAACAGGAAGGTGTAGACCTGGCGGGGCAGAGGCAACTATAGAGCGCACGATCTGTGCTTTCTCGGGATTGGCAAAGGCGGTGAACACCAGGGCCAGGGTAAGGCGCCCCGCGGTTTCTTGACCGGCGACCTCAACCGCGATACCGGGGAAAAGGTCACTAACCAGCCTCTGAAGGGACCGCATTGTACCGTCGCTATCCTTTAGGAGGGCCTCTTTCGATGCATGCTCATCGATCCACTCCCATAAGCGCGCGACGTGCGCTTCGAAGCCTTGATGAGCTTCCGTCATGGCGGTTCCCCGTCGGCCGTCCCCGCGATTGCGGGCGCCCCCTGATAAAGACGTCGAATGGGCGGATGGTATCCGGAGCTGCGCCCAAAAAAAACCGGCGGAGGCCGGTTTGAGGGGCGGAGCGAACCATTTAATCAGGTTTGCGTGGCTTCAACAGCTAGTCTAGCACGCCTTTTTCCGCCAATCCGGCCTTCTCCATAACAGCGTACACCTCGATTTGGGTCCGGAGGGCGGCTTCGAACGGATCCAGCCCGTCGTCCAAATAGGTGTCGTAAATCGCACGAACGTGCTCATTGGGTTGCTCGCCGGGCTGCCACCGAGGGACGAAGTCCATAGCTTTTTCGTGGCTCATCTCCGAGGGGTTCTCTATGAGCTCTGATTCCCCTGTACGGAAATTGTGGAGTGTTAGGGCAGGAGCATCGGAGCGTAGCTCAATCTGTTCCCGTTGTTCCCGGGGCATACTCACGATACTGTCGATGGATTCGGGCCGTACTCCGGGATCGCTGGCGCTGACGATATCGGAAATCGTGATCAGGCAAAAAAGCAGGGCTGCACCGGCTCCCCTAATTCCTTTGCTCATAAGATTACCTCAAGTCACGGAAATATTGTTTGGTGATCGACATCAAAGCCGAATGACAAGTACCCCAATTTGCGCCACAGCACGGCAAGGACCCCCCGAGGGCTTCGCCCGACGGGCGGCTATTAATATCAGGCGGGTGTGTGCATGTATGCTTATCCCGATGCCCACCACGACGAGTTTTTCCCATTCAGGCGTCTATTCAAACGGCCATTAATATAGCGTATAATAAACATTTCGTCAAGGCTTGAAGCTCCTTGTCCTTGTCCTTGGCGCTGGCACCTCCATGGGCCATTGTCTAATTTTGGGGGCACTTATGGCGCACCTGCTCTACAAAACAACAACGATCGCGGATCTCAGCGGAGGCCATATTTGCCTCTCCTTCTACGAGAGCCCGTTCTCTGCGCTTGCCGATCTGCTGACAAAGTCGGCTCACCCGCACCCCCGCTTAACTAGACACCATCGGGATCGAGGCACGCTAACACATGATTATCTCAGGCTTTCCAGTCGGTGGTATCGCGGTGAGGGCATGCTTTGTGGTCGCGTTATCGTCCGCGCAACCAGAACGGGTAAGCCACTGTATCGGACAGATCTTTCCACCCACCTCTTCCGGCGCCCGCCGGATATCGGGGTACACCTGTCCTCTGATCCCTTTTATCTATATTCCGGCTACCAGGGGCACGTCAATGACGCCAGGGAAAAGTTGCTCCAATGGTCTGGGCAGGAAATTGGCAAAGCGCATCTTCTGACGGCCCTTTTGATCAGGAGCAATCCGCAAGCACTATGGGAGACAGCCAGTTCTCAAGAGGTTATTCGCAAAGCTCAAGAACACGATAGAGCAGCAGCATTGCCCCATGGAGTCCCCCAGCCTTAGAAACAACGATCGACAGGTCGCCCTTTGGCCCCAATTCAATTCTGGAGTCTTTCCCAGCCAGGTCTTTTAGGGCTCCAGAATGTACAGATCGCCCGGGGCGAAGGGTTACGATAAGGCGATCTTCTGCCCGTGTAACGCTCCTTATTTTTTTGTCCTTGCATAGGGCGCGCACTTTCGCATGAGCGATCAGGTTCTCGCAGGGCTCTGGGATGCGGCCGTACCGGTCATGTATCTCCTCGCGGAGATCGTCGACGCGCTGAGAATCCGGAGCATCCATCAGGCGCTTATACAGTGAAAGCCTGGAGGCCTGAACGGAAACAAAGCTCTCGGGGATATAGGCTGAATCAGAGAGTCTGATGGTGGGTGGCGAAGGTTCCATGAAGACCCTCGAAGGGTGGACCCCTTCCGATAGCTTTGTGACCGCCTTGCGCAAAAGGCGGCTGTAGAGAGCGTAGCCGATCCTCTGGATGTTTCCGGATTGGTCATCGCCGAGTATCTCGCCGGCCCCCCGCATCTCCATGTCTTGGTAGGCTAGGGCGAACCCCTCGCCAAGCCTGGTTGCTGCCGCAAGGGCGTGAAGACGTTGCAGCGCTGTCTTAGGAACATTCCCGTGTGTTAGGAGAAAAGCATAGGCCTGCCTATTTGAACGACCAACACGACCGCGGAGCTGGTGGAGCTGAGCGATACCAAAGCGGTCAGCATGATCTATGATCATAGTGTTCGCATTTGGTATATCAATGCCTATCTCGACAATGGTAGTGCAGACCAAAACATCGGCTTCATGTCCGTAGAAGGCGCGCATAACGCGCTCTACCTCGACCTCAGACATGCGCCCGTGGACATAAAGCACCCTCGCTTCGGGGACCAGGGCCGCCAGCTCCTCGGCCTTTTCTTTTAGCTTCGTAGTATTGTTGAACAGATAGAATAGCTGACCATGACGGAGAAGCTCCCTCTGGATAGCCTCTCGGACTAGGGCGCCACTATATTGCTCCACTTTTGTCCGGACAGACATGCGCGTCGACGGGGGCGTCGCGATGATGGAGAACGCGCGGAGTCCCCCCATCGCCATTCCCAGGGTTCTCGGAATTGGGGTTGCCGAGAGCGCTAGGGTATGGACATGCCTCCGGAATACCTCCATGGCCTCTTTGTCCTCCACCCCAAACCTGTGTTCTTCGTCAACGATAAGAAGCCCGAGCTGGGGGTATTCAATATCCCGACTCAGAAGGCGATTCGTTCCGATCAGGATATCAACGCGCCCCTCCCTAACATCATCTAAGAGCTCGCGCTCCTCGCGGCGACCCCGGCAGGCATTGATTGATCGGATATTTATGTCAAATGATGCGAATCTCTCCGAGAACGTCTCGAAATGCTGCTGCGCAAGAAGAGAGGTAGGGGCAAGCACGGACACTTGGCAGCCGCTGTTTGCGGCGAGGAAAGCCGCACGCATGGCAACCTCGGTCTTTCCGAACCCCACATCCCCGCATACTACCCTGTCCATCGGCACATCAGCGCGTAGGTCGCTGATAATGTCAGAAACGGCAGTTGCCTGATCGGCCGTTTCCGGGTAAGGAAACTCCTGAGCAAACCTACGGTAGGCGGCGTCGGGAGCTTTGATGCTCACCCCCGATGTCTGCCTCCTTTCCCTTGCTCTGTCTAAGATGCCGGCCGCGGTTGCGACGATCTCTTTCTCGCTGTCACGAACGATAGGCATCCACGTGGGTGATCCGAACTCCTGCAGGTGAACATGTTCGGGGTCCGTCCCCGCATAGCGATTGACGAGATCAAGTTCGTCCATCGGCACGAACTGTCGGCCACCGTTCTTAAACTCCAAGACCAGGTACTCTCGCTTTGTTCCACCAACACTGGCTTGTTCAATCCCCTGGAACCGTGCGATGCCGTGAAGCTCGTGAACCACCGGGTCGCCGGGGGCCAGTGACGAAAGGTCGCTAATCGACTGGAGGTCTATACGGTTCCTCTCCTGTTGCGGGGCAGTTCGGTCAAGAACTCTGCCGAATATCTCCGGCTCGGAGACTACCAACGTCTGGGTCTGCCGGTGGAAAAAACCGGAGTGGATCGGCGAGGGGATCATCAGGCACCCGGTGGCTGCGTCGTCTGCGTCCAGCCAGCGCTCGACTCTGGCTGCGGTCAGACCCAACAACCTGGCAATGACTTCGGCTTGCTCCATTCGTGTGTCAGAGCCTATCGAAAACACTACGCGCTTTGCGCGCTTCGCCCAGGGGCCGATGACGGCCAGAGTGTCTTTAGTGCTTCGCTGCCGGGATATCCCTGTCGGTTCGGTATTAACGTCTACGTCGCCGCCCTCTTGGACAAATGAGATTTCGGTAAGATGAGATATCTTGTCTTCCAACCCCTGGGGGCCAAGCCACGCCTCCTCAGGTGTTAAAACCGACCGATCTGGCTCAACTGAAACGTCTGAATAGCGGCTCTGGATGCCCTCCCAGTAATGGTAGAGCTCACCGCGTGCCTCCCACCCGAAGAGAATGGCGGTTTTGGGTCCAAGCAGATCAAGAAGAGTCACTACCTCGCCACCCAAGGACAGATACTGCTGAGCGCCGGCTGGCAATCTCCCCGATCGGAGCTCTTCGTACACCGGCTGTTTTATACTGGGCTCAAAGCGCTCGCGGTAAGCGTGCCTCAATTTCGATATTGAGGCGCTATCGAGAGGAACCTCCGACGGATAGAGGCAGAGGACTGATTCAACAGATTCGACAGATCGCTGTGTGGTTAGGGATAAGGAAGACAGACTCTCAACCTTGTTCTTGCCGAATCTAACTCGGTACGCGCCAGTACCACCCGAGGGGAAGACATCAAGAATGTTTCCGCGGACACTGAACTGCCCAGGGAGCTCTATGCAGTCCTCGACGACCTGATACTGGATCTGCTCTAGTGATCTAGCAACATCTTTGGGTCTCTGTTTGTCGCCCAGGCTAACCTTAACCAAGCGACTGGCCCAAAAGCTCTGGGGCTGATAATGCTGGAGCAGAGATTGTATGGAGCACACCAAAATTGGGTGCTCCTTCTGGGTGATCTTGTGCAGGACTCCGATTCGACGCGACTGCAGCATCGGGTGGGGGTCCTCAGCGTCATAGGGAAGTATCTCGACATCTGGAAGCCGATCCGTCCGCCCGGCGAGCGCCGGGGCGAAGAAGACGAGGTTGTCGTGTGTCCGGGTGGCTTCCTCGGCGTCTCGGCAGACGATCAACGCCGGCCGCGAGGCGACGGCGCAGAACTCAGCCACGAAAAGATCTCGGCTAGCACCGGGCAATGAAGAAACGGAGACGGCGTGCCCGGGGCCAAGCTTTGCGAGGCGGGAGGCGGTGTCTTGATACATATGGAAGTCCGAATAACGCAGCAAGAACTATACCTCGCGGCGTGCGGAAGCGGCAAGTTCGCCATGTGCAGGACAAATATAAATACGGTATAATAAGGGGGCCGGAGGACATATGCGATGAAATACAAGTCACACGCGCTGGACCACCAGTACGAACATACCAATGATCCGATGTTACGGCACCCCCATGTGGTGCGCCCGGGCCAGCCCGGCAAGGCTGTTCAAGCCTACCTGTATACTGACGGGGCCAGCAAGGGCTACCACAACAGCCCGGATAAGCGTTCCTTTTCGGGGTGGGGGTACGTGCTGCACAGCACCAGCCTCGCGAAGGAGTACACATCTTCGGCCTTTGGCGGAATGACCAACGCTTCCAGCGTGGAGGCTGAATTCTTTAGCGCACTCAAGGGGGTTTCCGCAGTCCGTTTCCCGGCAGATCTCCGCTTGATTACGGATTGCGCAGAGCTAATTGGGTGCTTTGCCGACATTGATGGCGCCTTATCCCGTCATCGCGCCATTCGATCCAAGCCGCCGAGCGAGCGCCTGCCTCGGGAGCGCTATGAATCGAAGTATCTGAACATCTTCAGCAAGATCGCACGAGAGCTTAACCAACGAGCGAATATCCGCTCCATGAGTGTTGAGTGGGTACGAGCCCATACTCTGGATGACTTCGCCGTGATGCCGAACCCCGATGACTTGCAGGGCAGCGAGGATCGGCGGCGCCTGCGTCTTTGTCTGGGTAATCATGCTGCTGACGCACAGGCCCAGAGAGGCGTTCACCAGGCTATTCGAAGCGCACTTTGGTTCTTGGCCCATCCCGGGAACCACGAGAGCCCCACCCAGCATCTCCTAACCTGCCGCAAGAATTTCGCTCAGAGCTGGTTTGCAAGAGATGCTGCGGTAAAGTTTCTTTCTTCTCGCCCGGGTTATCTAACCCGCGACATCCTGGAGGCGGTGATGCCGGAGACTGAAGCAGGGGTGGTACTGGCTGCATGGACCGAGGAGCACAAACCTTCCGAGCCGGCGAGGCGCAACCCCTTCTCCGAAGTGGCGTCGGGCGAGCGGCAGACCGCCGAAGCGGGAGACTGGCTCGCTCCTTGACAGATAATTAAAAAACGCTATATTAAAAGAATCAAATCACTTCTTTTTCGGCCTGTGAGTCCATATGGGCGCTAGCTTTTTTTGGTCAGCGATTATCTTCGGTGTATGCGTGGCGCTGGTTTGGCGCGAGGCTAAGTTTCTTACGGCAGTCAACACCCTGCGCCGAAAAGGATGCTCAGCTCCCGGGCAGGTCTTGGCGAGCGATCGCGTAATTAGGCCCTGGCATGCGGATCGCCCCCTCAAAACCCCGAGATATGTTGCCGCAGTCCGGTTCAGAGATGCTGAAGGCCGCGAGTACCTCACCTCTTCCCTTGCCCCCAAAGGGATCAATTGCGCTGCAGGGCGCAGATGGGTCCTGGCCCATAAGCCGGGCGACCGAGTGAAGGTGTGCTTTCCTCCCGGTGAGCCCGAGTCAGCGACTGTGCTCCCCCTCAAAGACCTATCAATGCTGGTCTTTTTCAAGGCGGGGTTCTTGGCGCTGGTAATCTTCGCTGGTGCGTGGGCAAGTTTGCAGGTGATTACCTAATGTACGCGATGAGCTTTCCCCTCTACGCGATTGTGGGCACCCTCGGCCTGATGGCGTTGTGCGCATATTTCGGCCTGGTCCGGCTGTCTGAGCTTAAGCTGGGCCAGCAAGAGGTCCTGATGCAGGCTCGTGAGGTTCGTCAGTGGGAGCGATGCTCTGTCGTGATAGAGCGCGTGGCACTGGGCCTCCCTTTTTACGACCCTGACCTGAGACCAAGAGGGTTCACCGAAGCGCAGAATGACCCGGAGGCTCTGGTTGCCCTGATCAAAGGAGAAATAAAGAAGGCCAAGGCGGCAACGGCGCTGGCCGCCCGTAATGGCGTGCAGGTTCGGTACCGCCCAACCAATGCGGCTGGCAATCTGGCTACCGCCAGACGCCGGATATGCCCAGTGGAGGGCGCTCTGTCGCGGGAGGACCTGCGGCACGTCCAACCCGGGCAAACGATGTCGGCATACGTGTCGCCAGGCGGTGACGAGGTGTTTCTTTGGGCGGCACCACCTACATACGGGAGGCGGTGTGAGGCTGCGTACCAGCGCGTTCTCCTCCGAATTTGCTGTGCTTGCGGCGTTGTTCTTCTGGCAAGCATGCTCGCGGTAAGCAGCTTCCACTAGAAGGAAAACCATGTCTATCCACGCCAGGAAGAAAAACCGGCTGTTTCTTCAGGGGCTGCGCTGGCCGAGCCTTGTAATCCCGGTGTTTCGAGCGCGGGAGCCGCAGCTGCGAATCCTGATATACGGAGTTGCGGCACCTTTGAGCTTCGGAATCGCATTGCTAGCAGTGAATGGCCCGCCCCTGAGCATGGAGCCTGTGGCGCCGGCGTTGGGGGCGCTCTTACTTGACCTGCTCTGTCTGGCGTTGCTCACGGGGTCAATTGGCGGCCTGGCCGTTGGCCTTTGCACCTGGCTTCTTGCTCGGACATGCGGGATAAGCAACCTCGGAGCCAGAAAGAATATGGCGATATGTGTCTGGGCGTTCTGGCAAACCCTAGCCTATACCCTGGGGGTTTCGATGCTGGCGGGCCTGTTCAAGATTGAGCCGGCGTGGACTGTCGTTTTCCTGGCGGGCTCCCTGTCAGGCCTGATTGCGTATGCATGGCTTAAGGCCGCGGTATGCCGAAAAGAAAACATCATCACACTGGCCGTCTTCTTTGGCCTACTCGCACTGGGTGCAAAGCTTCTTTCGGCTTAGGTTTGTCCGCGAGAAGCTGCCCTTGCCCGCATATCACTGTTGATGTAGTTGCTGGTAGTAGCGATGTTTTCGTGGCCCGCGTCATCACGAACGTGGGCTAGAGGGCGAACCAGCACATCATTCGAGACGCCTGTGTGCCTGAGCCAGTGCGCGGTGACCGCATCCATAGCGTGGGCGTCGTCTTCCTCCCCCCTTTCCATAAGCAAATCCTTAGCGCGGTCGAAGACAGTCTGAAGGACGCGTCGGATATGCCGGGTACTTTTGACGCCGCCCTTGCCTTTGGCCCGCGGCACCAGAGGCGTCTCCTCATCAGGAACCGGGAGGGGGGGCAGACCCAGGTGGATGCGGTAGCGTTTTAGCGAAGCTATGACATCATCGGGGACAGTCACCGATCGGTCCTTGCGGCCCTTGCCGGAGAGGTTGAGCCACCAGAAGCCCTCGCGGTCGCGCCAAAACGCGGACATGAGGGGGATCATCTCGTCAGGCCGGCCGACGTTGCTGGCGGTCACGTCTGACATCCGTAAGTAGAGCCTACAAACCAGCATGAGGAGATAAAGGCTACGCTCATGGGCTGCGGGGTCCTCCTCGGCCATTTCGTGGGCGACCTGCTGGCACGCGGCCCACTGCACCTCAGTGAGCGTTCTATTACGAGCATGCCCGCCCGCCCCAGTGAATGCCTTGCGCTGCTTAAGAGCCCGCACTGGGTTGTTCTCCGCGACGCCCTGGTCCACCAGGTGAGTAAAGAAGGACGAAATCGATAGCAAGGCGCTACGAATGGAAGCCTTCGAAGTGGCCATGACCAGGCGCTGGTCCTCTCCGGCCGGAGAGCGAACAAAAGGGCGCCAGGCCGGGTTTGGCCGGCCGTCTGGGAGGAACCTCGGCTTGCGACTAGGGGCTGCCCATTCCACCGGGGGTTCACTTAAGAACTCAAGGTAGGCCTTCAGCTCGTTTCTACCTAGGGATACGATGGAAGCATCCGCCTCCCACATTGCCCAGAGCAGAAGGTGCTCAAGATCCCGCCGGTAGGCGTTGTAAGTCTCCTCCGATTGGTCGTACTCGGATAGGAAACTGGCAACACAAAAGACCTCAGCTCTCGCGGCTCTGGGGTTCGCTGCAAATCGTTTGGCGCCCGCCAAATACAGGGAGATGTCGAGCTCTTCGGCTGCATCTAGAAAGCTGCGGTTATCGGCTAAAGCGGGAATGATTGCTTTTGGGGCTAACCGTTCAGTCATGTTGCATGCTCGCTATTTGCCCAGTGCCAGAAAAGGCGGTTTTAATAGATGGGACATCCCCTTTTTGTGCGATACCGCGGTTGGTAAGACGGCCCCGTTCAACCGTGGGCAAAAAGAAGGTTTCTATGCGCCGCACAAACAAGCCGTCCTCGCTCACGCTCTCCCGAACGTCTGCACCAATGGGGGCGGTCGGTTCTGGATCTGACACAGCGCCTGGTACCTTCATTCTAGGGCGGGGTAATGCGTCTGTCATCTCGGTATAGCAGCTCGGCGTTCTGCAGGGCCATTCCCTGCCGCGCACCACCTGCGCGGCCCAGAGGCTCATCTTCTCAGTAACGGTGTCGTACAGTTTATCCAGAACAATATACCGAGTCGTATGGACGGCAAGGAGGCCTCGGGCAGTGCGCCAACGCGTGGTTACCGTGAACTCATCCAGAGGGGCAGGGGTGACCACTATGATCCCTAAGGCTGCGGGCTGCGCCTTGCTTTTGGGCGAGGCGATCCATCGCCTTGAGCTTAGCTTGTCCCGGCGCGCTACAACCTGGTTATCGCCATTCAGCCAAATCCCCAGTTCGCTGCTCTTAAGGTCAACAAGGGTGACTTTTTCGACCGCACTGGGGGAGAGGAACGCAGGAATTAGATGAACGAGCATGCTGAAAGATCCAGTAGTGCCTAAGAGGAGGAGGGCAGGGCGGAAACCCGCATTGCCGCAACAAATAAAAAACAGTATATTAAATGGCCATATTGATCAACGCATATCTCCCATCCCGCCCCGGCACTCAATTCTCGGAGTTCGCATGGCATTTTTTCTTGGTGCAGTCGCGCTTTCAATACAAGCCCTAGTTTTGGCCCGGCCGCATAACAATGGGTTGCTAGGGACTCTGGCGTTCTGCATGTTGCTCTGGGCGACCCATTACTGGCTCCTAGGCTCGCCGGCTGCGGCAGCGCTGCACGTACTGGCGGCTGGGACGATGGTCGGCGCCGCCATGGGCCAAGGCAGAAGCTGGTGCACGCATGCCTTATTGCCGGCGAGCATCGTCGCCAACCTTGGATTTGGGGTCTGGCTGGCCGAGACTTGGCCTGATTACGCAATGACCGCGGGAAATATTCTCTTCGCGGTAAGCCATACTTGCCTCAAAGGGAAATCCATGAGGGCCGGGTACATTGTGGCCGAGTCCGTTATCGGCCTTGGTGCTGGCGGCCTGGGATCTGCTCCAGGGGTTGCGGTGTGCGGGCTTATGGTCATCGCGAACGCACTGGCTTTGGCCAGGTGGCAACTGCAGCCAGGGCAGTGCTACCAGGGGAAGGAGATGCCCAAGCCCGTAGAACGAAGCGCTGTGAGAAATAGATAAAATACGGTATAATAAATGCACGATACGCACCGCTTTCAAAACTCTCTATGGACGGGACCCCCATGCCCCACCCAATTCTAAAAAAGGCCGTTGATCACCACGAAGCCAACCGCATGATCGCTGCGGAGGAGTCCGCGAGGGGGCATGTGCGCTATTGTACGATCATTATAGACCCTTCAGCAGGGCATGCTGGCTGGACGCCAACGCCGGACTGTGAGGTCTCTGCTTTTTTGGTCACCGATGGAGACAGCCGCGGCTACCTGTATGCCAATGAGATGGATGACTATGGCCGCTACGATCTCGTCGATGAGCGGTTTTGCCAGGAGGTTGAGCCGGCCGTCCTGATGAACCCCGCAGCAGACCGGGAACGCCAGCGAGTTGAGGCCGCCGAGAGGCAGAGAGAGGAGCAGGCTCGCCTGGAGTCACAGATCCAGACTGTGAGTCGGCGCCTCAGTAAGCGCGATCACGAGAAGGCCTATGCCGCTTTGGTTGATGCCAATGCGATCTCCGGGCTTCCGCTCGTGTCGGTGGCAGCAAGCTTCGCGCGGCATCTGGACGACATCCAGGTGGCCGACCCTGGCGCGCAGCCGCCAGATGCGGCTTTGCGACGGCGCGTTCGATTGGCCGAGACCGTAGTTGCTGAAGTAGGGCGGTTCTATGACGATTACGGACACCGCGCGCAGCTCTCCCTTGACCCCGGAAAGGCGCTATCGGAGCAGGAGCGTCAAGCGGCTATCTTGAACCAGATATCCAGCCAGAGACTGGAGCAAGAGCTCGGACTGCAGGTTGTCTCGGCGGAAGTCGAAGCGGACGGTCCGGACACAGACTCCGGTGTGGCCGTTACATTTCTGAAGAGCGGTGACGGCGCGCTCGGAGCGCCGGCGATATTCAGCCAATGGAAGGTTCCACTGGAGTCGCGGAGACCAGAACCCGAGGGGCTCCCGCGCTCGCTTTCCGATGAGCTTCCTGAGATCACCCGGCTTGCCGTGAGTAGGGCAGAGGTTTCTGAGCTGGGACAACCTATCGAGCCTGAAGAAAGCGCGGTGGCTCAGCTTATGTACGCGATGGAAGAAAGGTGGTGTTTACGCGCCGACCTCGACGCGGCCATGGAGAGTGCGTTGCCGAACCTCTGCCCTGTAACCAGTGCTGCTGATATAGGTCCATTCGTTCACGTGTGGCTAAACCCCCTGCTAACCCGCGTGGTCTCGAGGCATATCGCTCTTGCTGAGCGAGCCGCCGAGGGAATCACCAAGGACGCAGACACCTCGCATTCGCAACCGCAATCATCCGCCACAGGCCCTGAAATCCCATCAATGAGCTGAGAACGTTCCATGAACTTCTATTTGCAAGTTAGCCAAAGTGAACTTGTACCTGTGTCCAGCCCTGCTCAAGCCGAGAAGGTTGCAGAGCGGGTGCGAGCAAGGGGCAACGCTGGCTTTGAATCGAGCTTTCCAGTGCTCAACTGGGAGGCGAATCATGTTGGAGCCATGAATCTCCTTAGAGACGGGACGTACCAGTTTAGTCGGGGCCTTAATCAACAAACTCTCCAGCCCTTCCTGGACGGCGAAGACGCTAATCACGCTCATTTTTACGACTTCTCCGAAAAAAGCAAAGAGTATCCTGTCGTCAGCGTTGCACTAGAAATTACCGACGAACTGGCTTCATTTTCAATGGCCTCTGAGATAAGTCAGACCGACAATCGATTGTGGGGACTATTCTGGTTCGACCCTGGCAGAGTGGTCCGCTCCTTTGACAGGCAGCCCAGCTACGAGCTTAATCCTTATGGGTTTGCGGCAAAGGGGAATGTAAGCGATACACTCGACAGGGAAGTAAGAAATCTCCTCAATTTTTTTGATCCCCCTCGAATGACCGTTCACGTATCGCATATTCGGTCAATTGACGCTCATGCCTTCACCGTTCAGCCCTTTGATCGTACTGGTACGCGCTATGTGCCACGGCGACAAGTGGACTTCATGATCGAAAGAACGCTTATTGAACGCAATGCCATCCCAAGGCTAATAGAGTCTGAGTGCTCCCCCCGACCACCTTCCTTCAGGGAAGAGAAGGATTGGCTGCTCCCACATGAGCTTGTGGAGCCCGACGACGAAGAACCCTACAGCGACGAAATGGAAACAGGTGGGCTCGAACCCTAAGGCCGGGCCGCTGAGACTGGGGAGCGCCCCGGCGGACCATGCGTGCCGCAGCATACATACATCACCAACGTATCCGGAACCGGTAACGGCACCCACAAAACAGGAGCGATAATGCCTTACTTTATTCAGCACGGTAATAGCCAGATCACAGCCGTCTCATCACCGGCAGAGGCACTCCGGTTTGTCGGTGAGATGCTGGAGGGGCAGCCTATCTGCCTCGGAGAGGAGTTTTCCGTTTTTAATGGCAAGGCCCAGAAGGTTGGCTCGATAGAGGCCGGGGAGGGCGGTCAGCTCGCCTATCGCAGCGTGGCCGATGAGGTCCTAGCCCCCTTCGCCGTGAATGCTAACGATAACGATGAACAAGGGAGGTTCTATGATCTGTCTAAGGAGAGCGAGGATTTTCCCGTGGTTTGCGTGGCCCTAAATGAGACCGCGAATTTCCCCGAGGACATCCAGCAGAGCGCGGGAAGGATCTACGGTCTCTATTGGTTTGACCCTACTGAGACAACGTACGCCTGCGAACTGCAGCCCAGTTACCGGCTGAGCGGTTACGGATACGTCTCAAGTAAGCGTCTTGATGACGACCTGGACGAGGTTGTTCGAGGGGCGCTTACGTGCGAGGAGTCAAAGGATCGCTATTACCATTGCTCGGTGATCCGCCGGATGACTCCGGAGGCCTTTAGCCTTTTGCCGATCGACCGGTCGACGATGGATCCGGGGGATAGCCGGGAGTTTGAAAGCGAGGTTGAAGATGCGTTGTCGGCAAACGTGGTAGAGCCTCCAATGGCGCATTTGGACCTGGCTAAGCCCCAGGGCGCTCCACGGGGACCCTCCACAAGTCCCTCGCTGTGAACGCTGCGGTCAAGTAGGCACCGAACTCAAAACAATCAAGTAGGCACCCAACTCAAAACAAAAGCCCCGTAGATGCCATTTCCTACGGGGCTTTCTATTTTCGGGCATGTACTGCAACCGCGCTGCTTAACTCCCGAGGAACACCACGAGGCCGTAGAATGGAATGAAAAAAGACATCAGGAGATCCACCTTATCTCCGAATACTCCAGCAAGAATCATGTTCACGGGAAAGTAACCGAGAACGAAAACAATCCCCAGAGCAACCCCAAGCGCGCCGTCTCCAAGTTCTTTAATCTTTGCGGAAATACCCATCTTTGCCTCCAAATACGAATAAACGTCTGTGCTTTCTCTTAGATACTTCATGTCCGGTAATATAAATTACCGGACATAAAGAGCGTGCTTGGCTGCTCCCTTTCTCTCGGGCAGTCGTTCAGTTGCTAAAGGCGAAAGCGCCCCCTTCAAAACATACGGTGACATACTTGTCGCTGGCGGATGCCTTAACCGTGACATCCATGTATTTGCCGTCAGCTTCGGCCTCGAAGGGAATGCCGATCTTTTCGAGGGTCGCAATGAACCTTTGCTGATCCGTGAGATCGTCGCTCTTGGTAGATTCATCCATAGCCTTTCCTTCCTCTGTTTGGGCCCGGGTGTCTGTGTTATGGCTCCATGGACGCTTCGGGCGCCTGGTCCTTCTCCAGGGCTGAGATCAGCCCCCTAACCTGCTGGGCCATCTCTTCGATTCCATAGGTGATCCCGGGATAGTCGGGGTCACCCAGATACCTTGAGTATTCTGACCAGCGCAATTGGCCGGCCCCTTCGATCGCATGCACGAGCGCAGCCTTGACCTGGTCCTCTCGGCCGTAGTTGTCAGCGGCCGTCTTGTGAGCCTCGTATACCACTACATTACGGATTTCCGTCAGCATCTTGGCGGCAAACTGGGCCCGAAGCTCTGGTTGCAAAGCCCTCTTCGCCAGATCGCTCATGCTGCCCTCGGCCTTCATGGCAGCCAAGAAGGACAGATGCTCCTGAATTTTATCTAGGCACTGCTGGTGTGATTTGACGCGCGGGTCGCCTGGAATCTCCCATACTGGCGTGTCGCCCTTTGAACCGCTGGCACTTCTAATCGCGCCGGCGACATCGCCACTTTCAAGCAGATCATAGGCTTTATCCTCCCAGGGCGGGGGTTCTTGGAACATGCCGGGGTGTAGTTTCAACCGTTCGACATTGGCGGTTGAGGCACCGAGACGCTCCGCGACCGCGGCGATCGCCTCGATCGTTGCGGTGCGATGCCCCCTACCGAAGATAAATGCGCCGGCGCCGGCGTCCCAGCTAATCGGAGGCATGGCCTCCAGGAGGCGCTTAGGGTCATGAGTATCCCGGAGGTCAATAATGGGAATCCCGGTTTCCCGGAGAGCCCGCCACGTGCGCAAGTTCAGCATCCCTTGCCAGCCGGAGACTCCGCCACGCCCAGCCTTGAGGACGATAGAACTGGGCAAAACGTAGGCGATGCGAGGGGACTCGGCATGAGTGGCCTGGATCTCGCCGATTTCGGCAAGTACGAGCTCGCGCATGAGGATCCTTGAGTGTCATGTTGTGTTGTAAGAGCAGTACCTTTATTTTATGGGATACTAACTCATAAGGAGCTTCTTCACCACTTCGGGAGCCCGCACTGATGATGTTATGTCTTAAAAAACAGCATACTAAACGAGTGTTAACACGATGGAGCGCCTCGCTGTGGACCAAACGGCCGCAAAAATCATTGACCTCCTGGACCGGCGTGCGGACCTGGTGTTTACGCTTGTTCAGAGGAGAACGTCGCCCCGCCAGATGTCAGGTCTGGTCGCAGCCAGGCAGGCTTTGTTTGAGACGACGGCCGCAGTCCTGCAAGCCGGCGACATCGATGCCTTGCCGAGTGAGGCACGAGAGCCAATAATGAAAACGGTAAAAGCACTGATCCGCGATATAGACGCGCTGGCGGGTGAAATCACCGCTACCGACGGCGACGAGAGGAGCAAGGCACATGGTTGATTGGCAGCAGCGATTTCAGGACCACGCCCACGCTGCGGCAGATATTCGTTCCGGCCTCAGAAGCGGCCCGCCTGCCCCTGAATCTATTCTTTCCCGGTCCCCCCTCTACGAGGCCGACAATATTCGCGGACTCCCTGCCTTGTCGCTTATGGTGTCACCAGCGTCCGCCCTGGACCCCACCCCAGGCACGTCGATTGGCCCGGATTCGAATTACGACCCTCCGTTTGACCTGCGGTAGCGCAGCACAGGGAGCAAAAAGGCGCCTTAGGCGCCTTTTTTTGTGGTTCTGATTAAACTATGGACTGGGCTCAGCACCCCCGTCATTGGCATGCTGTTGAGGAGCTTGGTCTAAAACCTGCTTTGCCTCCACGTTTTGCTTAAGCAGGTCCACGGCCAGCTGTGCTTTGGTGTTGCGGGTCATTGTGTCAACAAAGAAAGCCGCGGAGGGCGATGTTTCCCTCAGATATTTGAGCAGCTCGTGCGCGCTATAGTCGCGTGGGCCTTGTGCCAGCCCTTCCTTGTTGTGCCCCCCCGTTGACCCGGCGCTGCTGACCATGGAAATGACAGACCGAGGAAGCGAGAGATCGGAGGCCTCCAGAGCCTCATCGATAGCCCTGGCCACCATCTTTTCTACGGCATTCTGACGCGCCGGCTCGTTCTTTGGGCCCCGAATAACCTGAGACAAAGTCGGGTCTAGCAATTCGGCATAGAAGAACGCGACAGGGGAAACGTCCGCTCTGGTGTCTACATAAGCGGACCCCAGCGGCGGACGCCCGAGAACTGCGGCTGCTGGGCCCGCATCCAGGACAAGAAACTGGGAAATGGTCGCATGCTCCAGTGTCGACCCCCTTTCCGCGCTGAACTCGACAGGGGAGGCTCTATGGCCGTCGGGCAGGCTATCCCTGATCGCGCCGAGCATAGAGGCGGTCTCCAGCATTACGTCGGCTGCCTTTGCCTGCCGCAGCTCCTCGATGTCGAGAGCAGCATGTGCCACAAGGGTGGCTTGGCGGCCTGCCTCATGCTTGGCGCACTGCCGTGCCAGCTCAGCATGCGATTCGTCACTCAGCCCCTGACCCGACAGCGCTGCTTTTCCTTGGTCGATCGCGCGAAAAGCCTCTGCAATCTCCGGGGCGCGACCCTCAAACCACTCGTTAAGAAGAGCCGTGACCTCCGACCTTAAAGCGAACGAGGCCCTCGTTTGCAGGCTGTGCTCTTCTTCGTCAAGCTCAGAGTCGAATGCGTCTTCGGCCCAGGTAGCAAGGAGCTCCCCATGAACAGCGGTTTGAGTTTCGAGCGCGCTCAACCCCTCTCCCTCTGCAGAAAGGAGATCCTCAAACTCCAACCCGGCGTCGGCTATCGCCTCATAACCCTCCTCTCCCCCGCCGTGATGCAGGTAAAGCTGGGCCAGTGAGGAAGCCACTTCGGGGGCTGCTGCGGCCAGCACTTCGACGGCCCGGGATCGGACAAAGAGCTGAGGAGGAAGAAAGTCGGCGGGGAAAGTATCACGAATACTGCCGAGCGCCTCGGCTAACGTAGCTGTTTTGCCCATATGTCCTCCTGGGGGATCAAGTACGCCGACCACGCTTTGCGTTCGCCGCCGGCTAGATTATCTGGTAATATTATAGCGTAAATAAAATGGTTATGCACCGCAGGCATGGCCCAGCAAGCCCTCTTCAGACAGCGATACACATCCAGGAGCCACCATCGTGACCAATCCTGACGAACGAATCCTTGTAACCGAAGCCGGCGACGTGAAAGGCGTCGGCAGCTACAAACTGGCCGACGGGCGGACCTTTGAGGTCGTTTATGATGACGAACCTGGAAGCCCCCTGGGAGATGATCCTGATGCCCTCCAAATTTATCACTGGAGCTCCAAGTATGACCTTGGCAGAAAAGTAGAGCGAGGTGCCTTTGAGCGACTGGGAGAGCTTGAAGAAGATGCCAAGCGCCTCGGCGGCGAAGTGACTGCGCTTCAAGCGAACGCCAACAGCCTGGAGTACGAAGATGAATGTGCCCTGGAGAACAAATCGGCGGACCTTGAGCACATTAAGGACGAGATCGAGAACCTCAAAGACCTTTTCCCCGACGGCGCTATAACTCTCAACCTCTACATTTACGATCATTCAGGAGTGGCCTACAGCCTTAACGGTTTCTCCTGCCCCTGGGATTCCGGGCAAGTTGGTTACCTGCAGGTGGGCCCAGCCTGCGTTGAGGCTTATGAGCAGCAATTCAACGAATGCCGCGATCCGGAAAGGAAGAAGTACGGACTTGAGGGGTACGTCCGAGGGCAGCTTGCCGACTTGATCAGAGAGGACTACACCAATTATTCAAACGGCTTATGCTACCTTGTTCTTTTGACCGAACGGGACGGCCAGACGATTGGACATGGGGACCTCTATACGACAGCGGACCTGCAGGAGTTCGTCAGGTCGGAGGTGCTGGCCCAAAAAAACCCGTCTCTCGACACAGCAGAGGTCGACGGACCTTCACCTTAGCTTGGGCGAGAGGCCCGCGGGGTTTATGCATCAAACCCCGCGAGCTTCAAAGAGGAATGTCGAGCAGAAGCAAAGCTCAGAACCTTCTCAGCGTCTCTGCGATATCGCAATCCCTTAACCGCTTCCTTTGCTGCGGTGAGCAGCTCCACCGGCCAGGGCACCCCCCTGGCATCGATCATGGCGCCAGCCATCGCGCCTATCGAGTCTGTGTCGCCACCGATATAAAGGACACGCCGCATCGCTTGCTCAGCCGTCTCCGAGGTAAGGCCTATGTAAAGGGCTGGAGCTACCGTCTCTTCCATAAGCGGCGAAAACCCAGCCTCCCTATGAAGCCGGTCCAGATCGCATGTCAAATCGATAAAGCATCGGGCTTTCACTTGCTCATTGATGGCATCGAACGCCTGGCCGCTGCGCACTCCCCGAATGCAGATTGAGATGGCATGGGCGAGCTCCATTGCCTCCGGAGAGTGTGTTAGCCGTCCGGATCGCGAAGCGAATTCATCCGCCTTCACCGGATCGTCGATTAACAAACTGGCGATTGCGGTCCGGATCCCAGCTCCATTGCCAAGGGACGACCCGGCATCTGGCTCAGAGCTTTCAGACTGGACCCATTCTTCAAGCATCTCACCGTATCCCCGCCCTGGGTGGGCGGCCACCCATCTGCGCAGGGTTGCGGCGATCGCGCTCGGCGAGACCTCATCATTAAAGATGGATTCTGCCGTGGCGAACGCGGTGATTGAATCATCAGTCAGCACACTAGAGGGCGTCAAAAGGGGCAAACCATAGCCTTTGATGTCAACGCCTTCATAAGCGCTGCCAACGAGATCTCCTATCAATATGCCGATCATGGGTTGCTCCCGAGGTTGCGTCTCGTGCCGTCTTCCAGAAGAGAAGTCTCTGCACACCTATCTAATGCAGCTTAAAACATCTCGCAGCTATTAATATATCGTAATTAATTGTTTTTGTCAATTCCGGCTACATCCCGAAGTCGCTGCCGATTGACCGACTCTCCTCGCTTAGCAGGCTGAAGTCGTCTTCGTCCTCTACCGACGAACGGAACGAATGTCCTACTTTCTGGCTGGCCCACTTCAGAAACGCGTCTCGCGCCTGATTGGCGGGGATCACCGGTGATCGGTGACCGTCGTGGATCATGCAAACCCCTAACACTTGAACGCAGCCAGGGTTCAAAACGGCTATGTCGTCGGCCTCGCCACCATCAAATTGGTAGTCCCCGCGCATTACGAACGCATCGTAACCGTCTGCTGACAGCACCTCGTGCAGTGCCGCCCTGTCCTCCGGAATGCGAAACGTTGCGCCCGCGTAGTCGACCTGAGGCCTATGAGCGGAGAACGTGTACTCGAACACGCGGTCTGATGTCATCTGCCCAACAATCATGACCTGCATCTGCATTTCCGGATCAGTCGTTCGTATGTCAGAAAAGAATTCTGCGATTTCCGGCCTATCAGAGAAGAAGACAGCCCCCAGCTCCGATTTTTTGGTATCAAACTCCTCGGCAAAAGTGGCGGCCGCGATGCCCTCTGGTGTAGGCAGAAGGGGAACCTCCCAGAAGGATCCATGGTAAACCCGTATGGTGCGCATGGCGGAGTCTCGTGCGGTTTCGGTATCCTAATATACCATAAAATAAATATAGTGATCGAATCCGATACAGCAATTCTGCGTGCTCACGGCTCCGAAAGGCGTCCTGCATTTGAAGACGCCAGGCTACGCCTTAATCGGCCAGGGGGCCGGCGCCCCTCCTGCTTCTGCTTTGCCTCTGGGACCAGCCGGTCGGGCGTCAGCGCACCTTGACAAACAAATAAAAAACGGCATAATAATGCACCCTATCGTCGTACTCCAGGCACTACCGGGCCCGCCATAATCGACCTGGTGGTGCCCTTTTGATTATCGGAGCTGGAATGAGCGAGAAATCCATTATTGAACTTCGGCGTCGCCTTGAGAGCGAGCTAGCTGAGCTTCGCAGTCGTCATTTTGAGGTGACCAACGAACTTCACTTTGCGATGGCGAGCCGGGAGCGCGATCGTCTTGATCAGTCTGCTGTCAACGAGTCGCGGGAAAACTTTTCACGGCAGAAGCATCATATCGAGAGAGCTATTGCACGGCATGTCAAAGCACTCGAGGCCTGGGACGATTATGGCTTCTGCGAGGGGTGCGGCGAAGACATCCCCTTGAAGAGGCTCCAGTACGACCCGACCATTCGCACTTGCCTTATTTGCCAGGAACACAGGGAGGCGCGTGCCCAGAGAATGGCTTCATGAGCCAGGGGAAAAAGAGCCTTTGATCCGGGCGCCTATTCGGCGCCCTTTTCCTGCCGGCCCGGGTCGACGGCAGGACAGTCAGGCCTATGCATTCGAGGAGAAGCGCCGGAGTAGAAACCGAGCGTCCGCTTCCCGCAGTAGACGCACATGTACTTCAGGCCGTACCGAGAATCCTGGGTGTACCAGCGATCATGGTCAGCCCATCCCTTGGGCTTAGCCAACTTCGCTGGCTCGCCAGGCGGGGAAATGAGTCCGTGCTCAACCAGGACCTGCTCAAGGTTTGGGCCGATCCCATCGGTGCCCTCAACGGTCATCCAGGAGCCGTTGGTCGACTTATGAACCTGCTTCTGCGCGACTTCAGACGCTATCCAGACCTGACCGCACTCGCCAGCGGCTGAGCAGGCTGCCTTCAACGTCCGGTGGCTGCGAAGAGTATCGGGGCGATTCGCTTTTGAGCTGTAAAATGGTGCGTTTTTCGTCGCCATGCTATGGCCGCTCCCTATTATCCGTTTTTCGAGTATAGCTTCTTGATGTGGGATGGAGAATGTAGAGCCTGGGGAGTAGACCAGCAGCCCATCTCCTGGCGGACTCACAGCACTAGGCAGTAACGGCCTGCCGTCCAGGAATGTATCTTTCGCACTGCCAGCGCCAGGCCTCTGTCATCCTCTCCTCGTAATCCTGTGGCAGATAGCCAGCTTTTATGCCTCGCATCGCCATAACCCGCTCAAGCAGGGCCTCATGGGGCTCTGTCTGCCCCCGGGCGGAGAAATGCAGGACCTTCCACCCGCTCTCCCACAGGGCGTGTCCCACGATCAAGCCGCGGTGGCAGACAGCAGGATCTCGATCGTCGCCTAGAAGCGCCAGCCTGTACCCGAGGTCCGACCCCCGCTCCAGACGACGCAATCCCGCAAGGAATTGCGGAGCGCTCATGATGTCGTTGCCGCCCTCTTCTTCCGCCTGGAGGCCGGCCAGAGTCATATGCATCGCAGGGTCGAGCTCGGGTACCGGCACATAGGAGATGCCGTAGTCCGAAAGCATGCTGGCGACGGCCTCAGGCGACCATTCCGGGTGCGTCGCCTTCAAGGGGTGGTGGCGTACATCCGCGACGGCCGTAATCCCCGAGGCCCTTAGCTGGGCAAGCAGCCCCGACGGTGTCGCGCCCGTGCACCCGACTGTCACTATGCTGGAGCGAATCGCCATAACCGACTCCGTTGTGGGTGTGGGCCTTACGCCCATTCGGGGTTGCCTTAAGGCCAGCGGGGCTGCCGGCGGCACCGAAATCCAATGAATAATATACCGTAAAATAAACCTACCGTCAAGTTCCCCGGGTGCCTCTTCCTGCGGCACGGAGCTTCGCCGAAGCGCTGAATTAGAATTGACAAAACCAATAAAAAACGGTATATTAAATGAAGACGCAACCCTTGGACGACTTTGCAGAGAGGGACTGATGGGCAACAGCAAAAATCACGGCCTTATTGAATCGTCGAGAGCCTCAGCCGACGCTGTGCCCGGTCAGTCGGGCCCGGCTGCTGACGTGATGGAACGCTTTCATTCGCTCTCTGCTGGCGAGTACTGGCGTGCGCTGGATGATGTGGACGGCGTCCCGAGCGGTCGAGTTTTGCTGATCGAGTCTATCCGGTGGGTGGACGGGGTGGCCCACACCGTGATCCTGCGCGGGCACCCTTCCGAGCGCTCTCGAACCAGTCGGCGATTCCTGGCGGAGGAATTTGTCCAGTTCTTCGAGTACGAGCCGGATGGCGAGGCAATTCGAGGTCGGGAGCTGGCGGAGGTCCAGGGGCGCGTCGAGGAAATTCAGCGTGAACTTATGACCACTCAAGGCGACGAGCGGCTTCTCGCTGCCAGAGCTGAGCAGGAGTATGGCGACCAGGTGGAGCGACCTGAGCGGCTGGCTGGCCTTCCCGTGGTGTACCAGAGAGGTCAGGTTGAACTTGGGGTGGCATTGCAGAGCGGCATCACAGAAGACGAGGTCGGGGCGCTGAAAGCGATCGCCCAATCCGAGCATAGATTGGCGACACTGAAGTCCAAGTGGATTACGGGTAAAACCAAGGAAATCTCTACCGCCATTGCGGCGATGGCGCCTTTCTACGAGGAAAAGGCCGCGGTAGCGCTGGCGCGAACCGAGGATGTCCGGACCTACGTTTCTGACCTCCATAAGGCCTTGGAGACCCTGGATCTTTTTGTCGGCAAGGGAGTCGAAACGGAAACCATCCGGGAGGGCGTGGGAGCAGACCCTTCTGAGCGCCTTCATGTATGGCAGCGAAAGTTGTATATCGATGAGGAGCTCTGTCTTTTCTGTGACCTTGACGAAGACTTCAGCGCGGAGAACCTCTCTTGTTTCGTCGACACCCTGCAGAACCAGCCTGCGTTCATTGACCAGCTCATCCCCTCTCCACGAGGCGTAGCGGTCATTGCGACTAGCCGTCGATTCGTGCGACGCGAAACGGCCATGAGCACCGCTGAGGTGAACCGGGCCAACAGCGAGGTCTTCTTGCTTTGCCGAAACGGCGAGAACATCTACGCTGTGTACTCGCCCGTTACCTCTCATTTGGGTGCTCACCGCCTCTTCCCGACCGACGCCGAGATTGAGGAGTTGTACCAAGCACAGGGATTTCACGGCCTGGACTGCACCAACATCACCTTCAAGGACGTGGCCTTTACTGATTCGTTGGAAAAGCACCTTGCAGCCCAGCTTCACTATAAGCGGTTTCTGATCCTACTGGCAGGCTTGGACCTCCGAGAGTCCCTTTTCGGTGAATTCTATCCGGTGAATGACGCCCCGCACTTCGTGTCCATCGATTTTCAGAGGAAGTACCTTAAATTCGTCAGAGACGACGACCCTGGCCGTCTTCTGCCGGATGGCAGGAAGGAGATGCCTCCGATTGACAAGTGGATTAGGGCTAAGAATTGTTTCGCGGGCTCCGGGGCCAGAGTTCTGTGCTACTTCCCTACATTGGTAACTCCAGATACCGCTCCTGCCTGCTGCCGGGAGAATGATAGCGGCCTTAGAAACTTCGGCCCGGAGTTCTACGTGGACTACAAGCCAGGCCAGGACTACGGACTTCACACAATAGTCCGGCGAGGGAATGATCTGTGCGTTCTCGTTGATGTCACCGGTTGGAAGCTGGATGGCTCGGAGCGCGAATTCACAGCCAAGATTGCTGTCAATCGCTTTGGCAAATGGCATGGATCGAACGGTGAAGGATTGAGTCACCTGGTGCTTGACCGGGTGTGCCTCTGGGAGATCGAGTACTATCTCAGTAACAGGGAGGAGCGCAGGGACCAAATCTTCTTCGTGAGGATACTGAAGCGCGCCCGGGATCACCTTCTTGCTGAGATGAAGGACGAGGCGTGGGCCAGAAACTTCATCGCGGAGCTTGTAGAAGAACAGGCCCCTGGCCCTATTCCTGACAGAGCTACGGGGCCTCTGGTGGAGCGGATTGTTCAGTGCTGGCGGGGCGGACGTCGTGGCGCCGCACTGCCGGCTACAGCCGAAAGCGCGCCGGTGGGATTCGGTTCCTCTTTGCGCCAGTTGGTTCGAGCGATGCTCAACCCGCCAGAAGGCGAGGAGTTGGCCAAGCTTGCTTTGGATCTTGGCAGGAAGCCCCTCCAGCTGGCGGTCGACGGCCGCGGGGAGCTTCGTCTTTACACGACCAAGGTCGAAACTGAAAGGGATGATCGCCTGGCTCCAGATCAGTTCGTCATGAGATTCGATGTGCTCGGCAAGGTGGCCTCGCCGCGTCTGGGTGAATCACGTGAAGTCGCCCTTAAGGCGCATGAGCCGTCAGAATACGTTCTTCATAGGTGGGACGACGCGGAGAAATACTCAGATCTGAGCCTAATCTGGCCCTCGACAAGGGACAAAGGCGACTTTTTCGAGCCGATCTCTCGGAGCTCGCAGCGGCTCGAACAGCTGACTGCGCTCACACCAACTGAGTTTCTTGCGACCTGGTTCGGCCGGAGGGAAAGCCTGACCCGCTCTGACAAGAGGTTCGTTATAACTCCACATTTAGCGGTGCCGGTAGGTGCCTGCCTAACGGGTGCAGAGGGGTCCTTTCGCCCGGCGTATATCTGTCTGGCGCATCGCCACCTTTTGAGCGCATATTGTCGTCGTTATCAAGATGACGAGCTCAACGCTTCCGCGAGGGAGCTGTATGTCTCCCGCTACGCCGATAAAATGAGCGCCCGTGAGAGGTTCGATGAAGAGCTGGAAAGCGAGGGCGATGAGGACAGCGGCTTCTGTTTGGTGGACTGGGATAATATGGATGAGTCTTTACTTATACGCGCAAAGCCGCGGAGGTACTGGCCTACAACGGATGAGCTAGTAAGCTCACTTGATGGTCGACCGGCGTTTGTTGATCCGGAAACCACAAGGGGTGCCTCACGGCTTGTGCAGGATGCCTTCTAAGCGAGCAGGTGGCCAATGGTCGGGACTCAGGCCTTGGCCTTCCCCGGCCGGACATCACCAACCTGACCAGTCACCAGGCTAAAATGTCGCAGAAGTGTCTGCCTAAGCGCCCGTTAGGCATAGCTTTTTTTGCGGCCCTGAAGATAGGATCTCCACAGTGACTTCAAACGCCGCCATCTCCGAGAGTAGCCTACCGGTTTCGAAGTAGGAATTTTGCGATGGACGTACAAGCCTTACCTGAACGGAAACTTTTGATCTGGAAGAAGGGTAGCCCCCTACTCCCGCTTCCTATCCTCACCAGTCACCAAGACTTCGCGATTGATCAAGCGAAAGAGCACTTTCAGTGCCCTGAGTCGGATCTTGTCGTCAAAGACATTTCTGACTGCGGTGATTCAGATCCGCTAAGCGCGACATGGGTGAAGCTTATGACACGGCCTCCAGAGCACTGAGCTGGAGGTTAGCCAGCCCTTACTGGCCTCTGACACAGCGCAGGGCTCCACCCCACTTATCGAAGTGTCCGGCCGTATACAGCCAGAAGTTTCTGGGCTGTTGCAGGAATTTCCTGGCAGGTGCTCGCACCTGTCTTTCGGAGGTACTGCTGCAAGTAGCTTTGGGCGCCGACGATGGAGCGCAGTGACTGGGCCTTAATGGCCGGCTCTGCGGTGAGTATGTTGTACATTGATCGCTGGTGTTTTGCAGCTGTTTCCTCGGAGTACCCGTGAAAGAGCTGGTATAACGTGACACTATGGGAAAAGTAGTCGTGGTCACTGGTGTCATCCAGCGCACCGGGGTTGACCTCCTGGACCGCTGCGCACGCAACACTGGCGAGCGCTAAGTTGATGACGGCGCTATCACCCTCCGCACCAGAGGCTGCACTGGTAGCTGCCGCGAGCAATAGGCATAGGGCCGAGAACAAATGTACCACCCTCACCTTCACCGATGTTCTCATTTCATTCCTCCCCCAGATATCCATGGTCAAACCTAAGCCGCTGCCACTCTTCAAATTCCCTCCTCGGATACCAAACAGGTACCCCGCGAGCTACAATAGTCCCCCGCTTATCCTGCCGATCCTCAAAAAGCCGGATCCAATGCTCTTCTTCGGATCTGCCTGGTGGTTCATGTCTCTTCTTGGCCTGAATTAATAGATCCAGCGCCTTCAATCGTTCCTTCTTGAGGCTCATGCCATCCGCCTTGCAAAGATCAATCTGGGGATGAAAGCTGGGCAGCCAGCCACTGGGCGACCTCGTCCTCGGACAGTTGCTGTTGTTCGCTTTGATCACGCAGCGGTTTCACCGCCACCTGTTTGGCGGCCACTTCGTCTTCCCCCAGGATCAGGGCGAAGCGGGCGCCGCTGCGGTCGG